>ERZ1292629.341-Hain-H43-01um-R1-341-length-49048-cov-8_pt1 | contig 49048 bp, 48 predicted proteins | sample MGYA00564399_ERZ1292629 | MGnify/ENA primary metagenome ERZ1292629 (study PRJEB36523, sample SAMEA6512636) | groundwater metagenome | collected 2019-01-08 | study: AquaDiva: Metagenomics assemblies of 32 groundwater samples
TCACGAAGCCGGACACGCGCTTGTCGCCGCGGCGCTGAAAGACGCCGACCCGGTTCATAAAATTTCTATTGTAAGCAGAGGAATGGCCGGAGTATACACGTTGAAACTTCCGACTGAAGAGCGCCGGCTCAAAACGCGCGCACAATTTTTGGCGGAACTCTCTGTCGCGTTCGGAGGATATGTGGCCGAGCAGATAGTTTTTAAGGATATTACTACCGGCTCATCAAGCGATATTCAGCAGGCGACCGACATCGCGCACGACCTCGTTGCTCGGTACGGAATGAGTGAAAAACTTGGTCCCCGCGCTTTTGGAAGGCACAAGGATTTAATATTTTTAGGCAGAGAAATAGCGTCGGATAGGGATTATTCGGAAAGCGTTGGAGCAAAAATTGACGAAGAGATAAGCGGAATAATAGAAAAAACGCTGGATGTGGCAAAAAAAATTATCACGTCAAACAAAAAAATATTGGACGCGATCGCGAAAACTCTCATTGAAAAAGAAATTCTTGAACAGGAAGAATTTGCCGCGCTCATAGAAAGCTTTAATTTGAAGCAAATCGCGATAAAGTAAGATTGATAATTAAGCTTTTTCTGTCATATAATCTACTTGGTGAACGGGCCAGTAGCTTAGTGGTTAAAGCACCGCCCTTATAAGACGGGGATCGATGGTTCAAATCCATCCTGGCCCACCAAGTACATTGCAGGTTCTCCGCCAACTGGCGGACTGTCGCATCCACTAAGTGCGAGGACTACTACTAGGTATTATTATGGGCCGTTTTCAAAATTTATTTTTCAAGACGCGGGAGTGCAATGATTGCGGTCCCCTGCCGGAAAATCATTGGCACAATTTTCTTGATGATCCGGTGAATTTGGTTTTAAGGCGATACATTAAACTACCGAGTAGTGTCACTCATTTTTGTGAGAAATACATAACCAATATTTTTGAGCGGCTCGGACTGATTTCCTTCGTTCGCGATTTTGAACCCGGCGCCATTTCACTACGGACCACTGTTTTTACGGACGAAGGGAAAAAACGCGGCTGGAGTTTTCGGTACGCAAAAGGCCCCGCCGGATATCTTAATGATTTTTACATGACGATTGGTGGAGAAAAATATTTATGCGAGGGTCTTCCGCGCGCGGAATGGCTCGCAACTCATGAAACAGAATCAATTGACGATAAAGCTGTTGTTAAAGAAAAACTCCTGTCGCTTTCATTTCCCGCACCATGTGGCCGTGCATTTTGGTTTTGGCAAAAGAAAGCCGCGCTCCGCTATGGCCTCGGTTTGGGATTTCCGCTTGTCGTAAAGCCGCGGAGCGGCTCAATGAGCCACCACGTGACAGTAAACATAGCTGACGATGTTTCTTTGGCTCGCGCGATTGATTGCGCCTGCCGGTACTCCCCCGCATTTATGGTTGAGAAATTTTTGTCGGATATGTGCATGTTCCGAGCGACCGTAATTGACGGAGAAAATATCGCGTGCGTTGAGCGTGTTCCTGCGCATGTGACGGGCGACGGAAAACATTCGGTAAAAGAGCTTTTGGAAATAAAAAATAATGATCCACGGAGAGGCCGGCCGAGGCAGAAAGACACGACGCTCTTTAAAATTGTTGTAAACGACACAACAAGCAAGCTTTTGGCGCAGCAAAATTATAAATGGGACTCGGTGCCCTCAAAAGGCACACGCGTATATCTCCAGGAAAAAGTAATTCTTGATTTGGGCGCCGATCTTTTTGAAAGAACGAACGATGTCCATGAGGAAAATATGAAACTCTTTCGCGCGGTCGCGCAGGCGTTTCATACAAAGCTGGTCGGTATAGATTTTCTTGCGGAAGACATTACAAAATCGTGGCAAGATCAACCAGCCGCGATTATAGAACTGAACAGTCTGCCGTATATTGATATGCATCACTTCCCGACGGAGGGCGAGCCAGTTAACGTTGCGGGCTTCATCTGTGATATGGTAGAAAAGTACTACAAGTAAAAGGGCGAAATGGTTACCGCGCCCGCAACGCTTCGCACACGAGCGCGCTCGCATAGCGATGCGGGCGGGGAGCGACTCGTTTATTCACCCCGTTAGATGCGGTAAAGTATACAAACGCGCGCTTAGCTCAGTGGTAGAGCGACTGTTTTACACACAGTAGGTCGGGGGTTCAATCCCCTCAGCGCGCACAAGGCATCTAACGGGGCAAGCCGAGAAGGTCGTAGGTTCTCCGCCGGCTGGCGGATAGCGGACTTCATCGCCCACAAAATTAAAGTTTAATCCAGATACAAAATCCTAATGGAAAATCCTCCAAAAAACGAAGAAACGGCAAACGTTTTTGCTAGATATTTAGAAAAAGAATATGGTTGGAAATATAAAGCCGTTTTACCCGAAGTCAAAAACGAACCTCTTTTTGATGCAAAACTAGTCTCTTTAGAACACGAGGAATTAAAATTACAAATGAAACAAATGATACAAGGCGATGTTGAATTTATGAGAAGTCAAAGGGGTGAGTCTGGAATGGGTAACCCTGGAAAAGATTGGAAGATGTTTAAAAACATACAACTAAATCTTTTGGTAAAAAAATCTGAAAACAAATATAAGGAAAGAGCTAAAAATCTAATTTTGATATTACATGTAGACGATAGTTACTTTATACCAAGCGATACAGACTCAATGAAGAAAAATGACTTTAAGGAGAGTAGTTTTAAAGGTATATATGTTATTTCACTAAAACATGAACTTTTTAAAGCCAATAGCGAAAAAAAATTCCAGGATGAATTTGTTTTTAAAATAAAAAACGCCTTTAATTTTAATTAGAAATGTCCGGCTGATTCTTGTACAAGCCAAGATATATTATATCTAAATGAAAACCTTCAAACGCAATAAAGAAAATTTTATCTGCGAACACTGCGGAAATGCTGTGATAGGAAACGGATATACAAACCACTGCCCAAAGTGCCTGTGGAGCAAACACGTTGATGAAAACCCTGGAGACAGGAACGGAATGTGCGGAGGAATGATGGAGCCGGTAAATTTGCAGGTGGAAAAACGCGAGTTTGTGATATCGCATCGATGCGTGCGCTGTAGGGTTGTAAAACACAATAAGACGGCGGAAAACGACAATTTGGACGCGGTTTTGAGTAAAAAATAAATAGTGGTATTGTTATTCCTATCATGCGCGATAAAATTGTTTTTGACATTGAAACGAAAAATACGTTTGCCGACGTCGGCGGGCGGGACAACGTAAGCGACTTAGAGATTTCGGTCGTGTGCGTGTACTCCTATAATAATGATTCATACTTATGCTTTACAGAACATGAAATGGGAAAACTTGAGGAGGTTATGAAACAGGCCTACCTTATTATCGGATTCGCGAGCAAGCGGTTTGATGTTCCGGTTTTGAATAAATATTTCAAATTCAATCTTTCCTCAATCCCCCATTTTGACATTCTTGAAGAAATTGAAGAAAGTTTCGGAAGGAGGGTCGGGCTTGGAATTTTGGCGGAGGCGAATCTCGGAGTTGGAAAAACCGGGCAAGGATTAGACGCGCCGGACTTTTACAGAAACGGAGAGATGGAAAAATTGAAGGATTACTGCTTAAATGATGTAAAGGTCACGAAAGATATTTACGAACTTATAAAAAAACAGGGCTATCTTTGGGTTCCGCGCAGGAATGTTCCTCAAATGGAAAAAGTAACACTCGAGTATAAAGAAATTGACGCGCCACCAACAGGATTACTCTGAATACTCCGAAGTAAATTATCAATTATCAATTTTCATTTAATTTTTAATGAATCAATTTTCAAACGTCCTGGTCATTGATGCATTGAGTCATTTATTGAAAATTGTGAATTGAAAATTTCTTAACTACATGGACTGGAAAAGAAAATCAATAACAGTTATTATTGTCTCGTTTCTTATTTTGTCGTTTGTAATGGCGTATGTTCCTCTTTTATTTCCTGCACCGCCACAGGCGCAGGAAAACAATGATATTACAGAAGGTGAAAACTCGAATTCGTTGCCTCCTCTTGAAATTACAACACAAGCGACTTCAACTGCGACAAGTTCTACTGCAACCTCAACTCAATAGATTATATTTGGGCTTGCCCCATTAGAAATCTGTCCTGCCGCAGGCACGGCGATAGCCGCAATGGGACAGTAATTTCTAATGGGGGGATAATATGAGGATATGTCATTTTCCCCTTATAAACTGGTGTTTTTTCGCGCCAAGTCGTATACTAGAAAACATCAATTGATGAAAGACAAGACCGTCCAAAATCTCATAATAAAAGAGGAAAAACGTCAAAAAGAGACAATAAATCTAATCGCGTCTGAAAACGTGGCCTCGCGGGACATGCGTGAGGCACTTGGCTCCGTTTTTACCAATAAATACGCCGAAGGGTACGCTGGCGTGCGATATTATGGCGGTAATACAATAATTGATGAACTAGAAAATCTCACAAAAGAACGCGCACTAAAATTGTTTATCCGCCAGCCGGCGGATCGCAACAAATGGAGCGTAAACATTCAGCCGTACTCTGGCTCCCCTGCAAATCTCGCGGTGTACCACGCGCTTGTTCCAATCGGTGGCAAAATCATGGGGATGGAACTCTCAATGGGCGGACACTTAACGCACGGGCACAGGGTGAGCGTGACTGGAAAATTGTGGAAGCAGATTCCGTATGGCGTTGATAAAAAAACGGAAAAAATCGATTATAAATCACTCGGACAGCTGGCAAAAAAAGAAAAACCAAATATTATTGTTGCCGGAGCCACAGCATATTCGCGAGTTATTGACTTTAAAAAATTTAGGGAAATTGCCGATGTTTGCGGCGCAATACTTATGGTTGATATGTCGCACTTCGCGGGACTTATCGCGGGCGGCGCGTATCCGTCACCGTTTTCGTATGCTGATATCATTACAACAACAACGCACAAAACGCTCCGCGGTCCGCGCGCGGCAATGATTTTTTCAAAGCAAGAATACGCGAAAGCGATTGATAAGGCAGTATTCCCCGGACTTCAGGGCGGCCCGCACATGAATCAGATAGCGGCCGTTGCTGTCGCGCTCAATGAAGCTAATAAGCCGGAATTCAAAAGATACGCTAAACAAATCGTGAAAAACGCGCAGGCGCTAGCTGTGGAGCTTAAGAAACTTGGCTGGAGGATTATCTCAGGTGGGACTGATTCTCATCTATTTCTTGTAGACACGATGGCACAGGATATAAGCGGGAAAACAGCTGGAGACGCGCTTGAGCGAGTCGGGATCATTGTGAATAAAAATACGATTCCATACGATACACGCTCGCCCGTTGACCCATCTGGCATTCGTATCGGAACTCCAGCGATGACCACACGCGGCATGAAAGAAAAGGAAATGAAAAAAATCGCGGAATTGATAAACGCAACGCTTCGCGGAATGAAATCAGAAATCGCGCTCGTAAAAGAAGTAAAGGCGCTGGCAAAAAAATTCAATCTTAACACCAAGTAGCGATGCGAATATACGAATCATGCGAATGATACAAATGCTGTCCCTATTCGTATCATTAGTACATTCGTATATTGGTATCGATACTTTATCAAAATTATGATCATAGACGGCAAAAAAATAGCGCAGGAAATCATTGAGAAGTTAAAAAATCTTCCGTGCCCAAAGAAATACCTCGTGGCGATTTTAGTCGGGGAAAATCCAGCATCAATAAGTTTCTTAAAACAAAAAGAAAAAGTTGCCGACGAGCTTGGTGTGAAATTTAAACTAACTGACTTGCCCGAAGGCGCGGCGGAAAATACGATTATCAAAACAATCTCCAATTTGGAACACGATAACAAATGCGGTGGAATAATTGTTCAACTCCCGCTCCCCTCTCATCTGAATCGTGAAAAAATTATTAGCGCGATTCCAAAAGAAAAAGATGTTGATGTATTAAACGGTGGCGATGTTCTTCCTCCCGCAGTCGGAGTAGTAATCAAAATAATTGAAAATTACCTGCCCGCCGAAGCCTCGGCGCAGGCGGGTAAATTGAAAATTGAAAATTGCAACGTAGCGGTTGTTGGTCTAGGCGCGCTTGTCGGTAAACCGATTTCTGAATGGCTTAAAGACAAAACAAAAGAACTTATTCTTATTAATGAAGGAGATGACGTGAGTGTTATTAAAAATGCTGACATTGTAATCTCCGGCGTCGGCAAACCCAACCTCATAACACCCGAGATGCTCAAAGAAAACGCACTTGTAATAGATTTCGGCTACAGTATGAAAGACGGCAAACTCTCCGGGGATTTTGATTCTTCTCTTCTAACGCCTATCCGCCAGCTGGCGGACCAAGTGCCTAGCGCCTATACTCCTACCCCTGGCGGCACCGGCCCCGTTCTTGTCGCGCAATTGTTTGAGAATTTCTACAGGTTAAACGCCAAATAATACAGTAGGGTCATTCCTTCGCTAGGCCCCACAAAAATTTAAAATGTTTTTCAAAACTTTTAACAATCTGAACGCTTTTGATTTCAAATACAACCGGATTGTCTGAATATATAATAAGCTCTATTCTATCTTGCCAAATTTGAATCCCGACTGGAGAATAAAATTCCTCTGGTAAAAACCTAAATTTCTTCCTCTTTGATGGGAGTTGTCGTAAATAATACTGTTCTGAAAATCTTTTTACCTCCCCTCTTTGGTTTTCGTATGCAACAATATTGTGACTGATGCCCTTTTTCATTCTCAATTCCTCATATTTGTTAAAGAAATTTCCTTGCTGTGCCAAATCAATCCACTTCTGACCGGCTGCGCCAATGATATTAACCTGGGTATTTCCGTCTTGGTTGGTTAGATTAGTAAGATGCATTGTTTTAAATCCATCAACGCCCTCAAAAACCTTTATTTCTGCGGCATGCTTCGCGAGATCTCTTTTGGAAATTAGCAGTGGCATCAATTTTTCAGCTAAATGGCGTTGAGTATTAATGTTTTCTAAAATTTGTTGCGGGTTTTTGGCCTGCCAATTCTTTCTTCCTGACTTTACAACTGAAAACACAAGATTCTTCGCCTCCAATTCCGACAGAACATTGTAAGTCGTTTGCCGAGGAAGAGAAGTTTTGCGGATTATAGGTCCAACAGTAGTCTGACCGAGCTCTAAAAGAGCGAGGTATATCATTGCCTGGTTCCTGCTAAATCCTAGTTGTAGCAATTCTTGTTCCATAGTTATTTATGCGACTGTCTAGAAATGTAGACAATCTTTCGGTTTTTGGCTATTTTACAGCATTATAGCGTACTATAATATTGTAGTCAAATATAGTTGACGATACATAGATATTAATTCATAATCAGCGCTAGAATCAACTTTTACAACTTAAACAAATTACAGGAGGAACAATAATGAAAGCACTACTAAGCATCGCGGTGATTCTATCGCTTGCCCCTTTAGTCTGCAGAGCACAAACGCGTTTTTCCGCCGAGTCTCAGAATCTAATAAGTAGAAACAAAACAACACCAACAATCATAGGTTTTTTGAGCAGTGGTAATAAGAACGTAGGTATCTTTGGCTGGTTTTTTGTAAACCAGTATTGGGCGGAATCCTACGTAGGACCGACAATTCGCATAGCTCCATGTCTTCAGATAGGAACTGGAGTAGGGCTTGAACAGTCAAACAATCCATTGCGATACGGCGGGTTTATTGGATTAGGTAATGCAAAATATCAGTCGCTTACCTTACTGGAGACTGGCGGAAGTGGATTTTGGTATCGGGTGACTGTAAATTGTCCGATACAAAAATGGTGTGGGATCGGCGCTATTGCCGAAAAAAAACTTGGCGGAGGGCCGAGATTTCAAATCAATATTCCTAAAACTCCAGTGCAGTTTTGGATAGCACAGCTTGTAAAAAACGGAAATCAAAGCACGTATCTGTCGGTTAAATTTAACCTTTAATTCAGAAGGAGAAGAAAATGAAACCATTCGTTATTTGTGCATTTTGTGTTTTTACTGCAGCTGCCTATGTGCATGCGCAAACCCTTAACCTAAATGGGCCGGCTGAATTTATAAGGATTATAAGTGAAAACGGCAATAGTTTAGGCCTTAGTGGGTTTGAACAGGAGAAAGCTATTACAACATGGAGCGTGATGCTTAAAGCAGCTGCAAACTCAGGAAGAAAAATTCCACTTTGGGAAAGACTGGATTCAAAGCAGACCGCACTTATTGTCGTTGACATGCAAAATGCATTTGTTGCGGCTGGCGCTCCAATTGAAATTGCTAAAGGACGGGAGATAACAGGAATCATAAACATTCTGGCTGATATTGTAAGGAAAAAAAGAGGAAAAGTAATTTGGATTCAGTATTCGATTGAAAAAGATAAAGGATTTTTGGCGCCATTTGAGTCAAGGTCGTACATTGACCAAAAGAGAATATCTCCGCTTGAGGCCTGTCTTCCAGGAAATCCGCTTTTTGAAATATATCCGGATCTGAACGTGAGTCAGAAAGATATTCGCATCAAGAAAAACAGATATTGTGCTTCCTATTCGACATTAAAACCATCTTTACGTGAAACGTTAAGATCGAATAACATTAAAAACGTTATTATAGCCGGGGTATCAACTGATGTGTGTGCAGGCGGTACTGCAGAAGGATTGGCACAAACAGGATTTAATGTTATCGTCGCATGGGATGGAACGGCTGCCTTGGACAGGCTCATTGGCCATGAGGGATATCTGGCAAGATTATGGATTTTGTACTGTGAAGTAATGACCACAAAGCAGATAATCTCGTTGTTGAATTAAAAATCATCAGAAAAAAGCACGGAATAAAATTCCGTGCTTTTTATGTTTCACACAAAAGACAATTATTCTTCACTTGCTTCTTCTCCCCCGCCAACAACCAATACTTGCTTCTCCGCCGCTTCGGCGGTTTTCTTTTTTATAGCTTCAAGCGTTTTTGTGTCTTCCTTGAGTTTTTCTTTTATATTGTCAACTCCCACGCCGAGTTTTTCATCTCCGAATGAATAGCTCGCGCCGGCTTTTTTAACGACACCGTACTTTACTGCCGTGTTTATTACATCGCTCTCGTACGAAATCCCCTCGCCGTACATAATATCAAACTCGGCGATTTTAAACGGCGGGGCGACTTTGTTTTTCACTACTTTCGCCTTAATCCGGTTGCCGACAATCTCATCCCCTTTCTTGATTTGTGCCGACCGCCTGATGTCAATACGAACTGATGTGTAAAACTTGAGCGCAAGCCCGCCGGGCGTGGTTTCCGGATTGCCATAAACAATGCCGATTTTTGAGCGAATCTGGTTTATGAAAATAATAATAGTGCCGGATTTCGCGGCGATTGCCGTAAGCTTCCGAAGCGCCTGTGACATTAACCGTGCCTGAAGCCCCATGTGCGACGCACCCATCTCTCCTTCTATTTCCGCCTTTGGCGTGAGCGCCGCAACGGAATCAATGACAACAATATCAATAATATTCGAACGGACTAAACTTTCTAAAATGTTCAGTGCCTCCTCGCCGTTGTCTGGCTGTGATATAATAAGGTCTTTGGTTTTTACGCCGATGCGCGCGGCGTATTCCGGGTCAAGCGCGTGCTCCGCATCAATAAACGCTGCCCTCCCTTTTTGTTTTTGCACTTCAGCTACAGCGTGAAGCGCGAGCGTGGTTTTACCGGAGCTCTCCGGACCATAAATTTCTACAATACGGCCCTTCGGCAATCCTCCGCCCAGGGCGCAATCCAATGAGAACGAACCGGAAGAAACCGTTTCAACATTTATTTTCTGCGCCTCGCCGAGCTTCATAATCGCTCCCTCGCCGAACCGCGACTGGAGCGATTCCATCAACGCGTCAAGTTCCTTTGCCGGCGATTCTTCTTTTTCTTTTTTTGGATTTGGCATATTAATTACTAATTGGTTGTACGTTGATTGTCCCGGTGCTTGTGGTGAATTTTAAATAAACTTGCCGCACTACTGTTTCTTCTTTGCCGATAAGTGTTTTTGTTTTGAATACAAACGTGTTGAAACCAGGAGAAAGTTCGACGATTTTTTGAAAACCGCCGTCTTTATTAGAATAAAGAACTTCGCCGTTCATTGTCAATTCGTTTTTCGGGTCGGAATTTCCCGTAATCGTAAAACTTGGCTCCGTTACGACGGCATTATTATCAAAAAACACGATAAGATTCGGCCCACCGAGGAAAGAAGGAATGCGGAACGCGATATAGAGGACAATAATGAAAATCAACGCTCCGAAAAAAATAATTTTTTTATTGACATTAATGCCGACGAATCTGTTTTCCGGAAGTATGTCTTTTTCCCCCGAACGGTTGAGTGAGTCGTTGTATTTTAGGTACTCGCTCCAAAGTTCTTCGCCGTCAATATTGAGCGCGCTCGCAATTTTAATGAGATATCCGTGTACATAAGGCGCTGCCGGAAGTTTGTCAAAACGCTCTTCAAGGAGCAAGCGAATATACCGCTCGGAAATTCCCGTTGCTTGCGCGAGCTTTTCAATCGACATTCCTTTTATTCGCATCATGTCATGAAGGAACGACGATAGATTTTTAATCTCCCCCGCGGGTTGTTGTTGTATTGGTGTCATTATGATTCTTCGTCAGTTATAAAAACTTCACGCGGTTTGGCTCCGTCGCCAGGACCGACAATTTCCCTTTCTTCCATAATATCGAGAAGACGGGCGGCGCGAGCGTAGCCGACTTTCAATCTTCGCTGAAGAAGCGACGCAGACGCTTTTTGCGCCTGTCGCACTACCTGAACAGCTTGGTCGAAAAGCTCATCATCGTCGCCATTCTCATCCATCCTGTCGAATAATGGAAGTGGCCCGCCCTGTTCGTCGCCATTTATGGGGATTGCGACTGTTTCAGCGGCCGGTTCGTTATTTTTTATAATAAAGCTTACGACTTTTTTAATTTCTTCTTCGGTGATAAAACATCCTTGAATTCTTCTTGGTTTTGAAAACTCCGCGCTCTGAAGGAGAAGGTCGCCGTTTCCAAGAAGTTTTTCAGCTCCAGCTGAATCAAGAATAGTTCTTGAATCAATCTGGCTTGCCACTTGAAGCGCGATTCGTCCGGTAATATTCGCCTTGATAAGTCCGGTAATGACTTCGACCGACGGCCTCTGTGTTGAAACAACAAGGTGAATTCCAGTCGCGCGCGCCATTTGGGCAAGTCGGACAATTGACCCCTCCACTTCCCTGCCATAAGTTGCCATAAGGTCGGCAAGTTCATCAATTACAACAATAATATATGGCAGTTTTTCGGAAGTGTTCTTGTTGTAACTTGCAATGTCGCGCGAGCCGGCTTCTTGAAGAAGTGGATATCGTCTATCCATTTCCTGAATGACCCAACGAAGCGCGCCGATCGCTTTTTTGTTTTCCATAACGACCGGAGCAATCAAATGAGGCAGTCCGTTATACACGGAAAGTTCCACGCGCTTTGGATCTATAAGGATTAATTTCAACATATCCGGAGAATTCTTATATAAAAGTGAAATAATAAGCGAGTGAATGGCAATAGATTTTCCCGAACCAGTCGCGCCGGCAATAAGCACATGTGGAAGTTTTTCAATATTCATGAAAACCGGATCGCCGTTTACGTTCCGTCCGAGCGCGAAAGTGAGCAGCCCCGATTTTTGGAAGTCCTCGTAAAGGATAAGGTTTCCTAGCCGCACGACCGCGGCGGCTTTATTAGGAACCTCAATACCTACAAGTGATTTGCCGGGAATTGGCGCCTCAATGCGTATTGGATGCGCAGCGAGCGAAAGCGCGAGGTCTTGGTTTAATGAAGTGATGCGTGAAATTTTTGTTCCCTCCGCGGGTTTCAATGTGTACCGTGTAACAGTAGGCCCGACATTCACCTCCCCCATCTCGACAGCGATGCCGAAACTCTCAAGAGTCCGCTTGATTATGTTCGCGTTTCCACGAAGGTCGCCGATAGTCGGCTTATCGATAATAGATGTAAGAAGCGAAGCCGGAGGCGCGATATAATTTTTAATTTGCTTCGAAGTAAGCGCGCCTCTTGGAATACCAATATCAAGATGCTTAATTTCAATGTCCGCGTCTTTTTGTTTTTTGAATTTATCTTCTTCAATTTCTTCCTCTTTAGTTTGCTTCGCTTCCGGTTCGTTTGGAAGATTGATGGTTATTTCTTCCTCGTACTCATCATCTCCCTCATCTCGGTCGCGTTTAGACATTAAGAAAGAAAGTTTTAACGGCTTGTTTAAAATCACAATAAGCGAGATGACAATCAATACCAGCATTATGACTACTGACGCTATAGTTCCGAGCGGAGTTTCAAAAGCGCCGATTCCCTCGCCGATAATCCCCCCACTCATTGATTTTGCTATATCAATAAGACCGAGTCCCGCGATTACAAAAAGGATACTTCCAACAAGAGGAGCGCCGAAAAGTTTTCTCTGGTTCGGTGAAAGAAATGAAAGTCCGAGGAGCGTTGAAACGATAGGTAAAAGATAATATCCCCATCCGAAAAGTTTTTCCATGAGAGAGAAAAACTTTTCTCCTGCGGGTCCTGCTTGATGCAACCCAGCAAGAAGCAAAATTACCGCGAGTCCGATGAATGTGACAACCCACAAACTTTTTCTTGTTTCGGGATGCAAGTTAAGATACTCTTCCTTGTCGCGTTCTTTCCTGCTTCTTCGTCCCCTCTTTCCCTCTTCCTGTTCCTCCTGTTGGTACTTTTGTTTTGCCATAATACACATTTATTAAAGTTCAGAAAAAGGGAAACCGCAAGTGAGCAAAATGCTTAAATCGTATATTGACACTTCAACATATTCAGTGTCAATCCTGAGCTAAAGCCGAAGGATTGACAGAAAAACACATATCGGCTAAAACAGAAGTAGTAAATTACAATAGTCACTTTACGGAGGAATTTAAAATGGATCTTGTCAGATTGGTTAATATCACGGGAACTTCCAAGTGGCGGAAAATCAGCTTGGTTTTTATGATATCCGCAGTATTTTGTATCCCCTTTTTCATACTGTTTCCACTTGGACTTTTTTACACCTTCATTTTGAATCATTGGGTATTCAGCACATTTTTCATTACCCCGCCGCTCAAACTTGTCCTTGTTTTGACGTGGTTTATATGGGCGTGTATTTTTACAACTGCTCATTTTGCCATAAAAAAGATAGCCACGTTATTGTGATATCTTCTACTTTTCCTAAAACAAGAAAGCCCCGAAATTTCGGGGCTTTAACATTGGGTGTAACGCCAATATGCCTAAAAGTAATTTTGCGGTAGTAAAATCTTACGCCAATTCCTTTAAAGCTTCCTGGACAAGGTTGTAAGTTTCGATATCCTTTGCCTCCAGCGCGGCTCTCCCGAATTCTTCAAGAGTTGTGTGAGCTTCTCCTATCATAGCTTCATAATTTTCTTTTTTGCCGGCCCAGACATTGTAATTCCAATTTTCAGCAGTGATATTGTAATATTTACCATCAACACTTGAACGATAACTAGACTTCTTCATTTCTTCGACTTCTCCTGGCGTTACTACTTCAGCTTTCTCGGCTTCTTGTTTTTTTTCCTTTATGAAATCCTTAAGCTTTTTAATATAATCTGGAATGCTTTGCACAGGGTTTCCTACTTGGATGTCCCAGTTGCCGAACCACACAGCGCCCCTTCTTACTGAATTTTCAAGATAATGACCTTGCTTGTTGTAAATTTCCTCAAGCTTTTCTTTTGGCACTTTTCCGGTAAGTTCCGAATAAGCAACAACAGCGCAATTTTCTGACAATAGATAATGTTCCTTCGCCTCCAACTCCAGGCGCTCTTGTTCGGATAATTCTTTTTCTGGTGTTTCGCTGAATGTTTCTGGTGATATCATAATAATTTTCCTTAAAGATTAATTAGTTTATTTTCGACCTTATTTACAGCTTATCACTAACTGATACTTTTGCAACGTTGTTTTGCTTTGTTAAATTTCACAAACACATTCATTTTTCTGTCCTGTACCATAGAATTAAGCTTTTGGTGTGACCACGTCGGCTAATAATTCAAGGTGCTAAAGTCGGCTTGGGAGGCAGGAAGGTAAAAAACCTGTCCCCTTACGGGGGATGTCTGTCCCTGCGGAACATCTCCCAAAGGGATGGTCGTAGGGACAAAAACCCGGAAAAATGGAAAAACCCAATAAACCCAGAAAAGTCAGAAAACCCAATAAACCCGATAATGCGATGAAACCTACACATGTAGGTAAAACCTAGCTTATCCGATAATGCGATGAAACCTACACTTTTTGTTTTTTTACGAAAAAATGTTTGTCGCTAAACATTTTGCATGAAAACCAAAAAACCCGATAATGCGATGAAACCTACACTTTTCATTTTTGCACGGAAAAAATGTTTGTTGCTAAACATTTTGCATGGAATCTCAAAAGTCGGATAAAAGTGCCTTCGGGAGGCAAAACTAGCCATAAAAAGCAAAAATCCCCAAACTTTGGTAGTTTGGAGATTTTGGGCTAATGTATTCAATCAAGACAATTTCTTAAAAAATAGGAAACCACTACTCACTGAGTTTGGAGTAAAGCTCCAAAACGACACAACGGCCAATCATGGAAGTGGTACCAATTCGATATAGCGTATCACTAGCACTGACAACTCTGTCATTGCTTGTAGAACAATGGTCGTTGACTTCCTTATCGAGCTTTTTTAATACTTGATGAGCATCTATCCCTTCAATTAGGACAACAAAAGTTTTAAGTCCAGTCATTATTATTCCTCCTGATTATTGGTTTTATTCAAGAAATTAGCTACCTCGGTTGTTTATTTTCTGGCGGTATTATATTACATATCTACTCATTCGTCAATTTTTATTTAGGAACAGTGATATTATAAATTTAATGACCCAAAAATCGGAGCTCGGAAAAATAGGGGAGGATGTCGCGGTAGAATTCTTGAAGAATAAAAAATATAAAATCATTGAGCGGAATTCCAGAAAGCAGTGGGGTGAGTTGGATATTGTCGCGATGGCGCCGGATAAGACGCTCGTGTTTGTTGAAGTAAAAACAATGAATGAGGGAAGCTTGAAGCCGGAGGATCAGATGAGCTCCGCAAAAATAGAAAAATTTAAAAAAGCGGCGATGCTCTACGCCGGCCATAATCAAAAATTAATCAACGATAAAAAAGGCTGGCGGCTTGATGTTGTGACGCTTGTGAAGAAAGGGGATGGATTTGAGGTGAGGCACTATGAGAACATATGAAACGGAAATTTCTAATATCTAATTTCTAATAGCCTTTCAGGTGTTCGGATTTCGGATATTAGGTAATTGGGATTTGATTAGGCATTAGAAATTAGTAATTAGTAATTTTTCTTTTCCTCGCCTATAATTCTAAAAACACATGAAACAGGAAAAGAGCGAATCATCCGCATACGACCCGAAGCTGGTAGAATGCTCCATATATAAGGAGTGGGAAAAATCTGGATATTTCAATCCCGATAATTTGCCGGTAAAAAAGGCGGCGAAGCCGTACGTGGTTTACATGCCACTCCCGAATGTGACAGGGACGCTGCACATGGGGCATCTTTTGAATAACGCGATTCAGGATGTTGTGATTCGCTATCGGCGCATGCGCGGATACAAGGCGCTATATCTACCGGGGACGGATCACGCCGGCATCGCAACTCAGTTCGTTGTTGAAAAAGAATTGCGGAAGCAGGGGATTAGCAGGTTTGAGCTCGGGCGCGACGCGTTTATAAAAAAAGTATGGGAATGGAAGGAAAAATACGGGGGTCTAATTTTGGAGCAACTGCGAAAAATCGGAGTTTCCGCCGACTGGTCACGAGCCCGTTTTACGATGGATGAAAGTTATACAAAAGATGTTCTTAAAGCATTCGTTGAATATCACAAAAAGGGCTTAATATATCGCGGGCTTCGCGTTGTGAACTGGTGCCCGCGATGCGGAACAAGCTTGTCGGAACTGGAACTTGAGCATAAAGAGGAAGAAACGAAACTGTGGCACGTAAAATATCCAGCCACCGATGGCGGAGACGGTATCGTTGTTGCAACAACACGGCCGGAAACAATGCTTGGTGATACAGCCGTAGCGGTAAGCCCAAAAGATTCAAAATACAAAGCGCTGGTTGGAAAAATAATTATATTGCCGATTCAAAATAGAAAAATCCCGATCGTAGCCGATGACTCGATTGATCCTTTATTTGGAACAGGCGCGCTCAAGGTAACTCCCGCGCATGACATAACTGATTTTGAAATAGGGGAACGGCACAAGCTTCCGATGATTCAGGTTATTGATGAGCGCGGGAAAATGACCGAAGCGGCCGGAAAATTTGCCGGAATGAAAACCGACGAAGCGCGAGTAGCAGTGCTTAATGAACTTAAAAAACTCGGTTTTTTGGTAAAAGAAGAGCCGTACATCCATAATCTCGCTGTGTGTTATCGGTGCGGGCATACGATTGAGCCGATTCCATCAGAACAATGGTTTTTAAAGATGTCCGCCCGTGGCGGATCCGCCTTGGGTGGAAAAGGTTTATCACAAATGGCAATACAAGCTGTTAAGTCCGGAAGAGTAAAAATCAGGCCAAAGAATTTCGAGAAACTGTATCTTGATTGGCTTTCAAATATTCGTGATTGGACAATTTCTCGCCAAATTTGGTGGGGACATCAGCTACCCGTTTGGTTTTGCAAAAATAATAAAGAAAAATTCGTCGTTTCAGTTGAAAAACCAAAAGCGTGCCAATTTTGCAAAAAATGCGAAATGGAGCAATCGCCTGATGTTTTAGACACGTGGTTCTCGTCAGCGCTCTGGCCGTTCGCGGGATTGAGCAAAGAAGATGTTAAAAAATATTATCCCGGCAATGCGCTTATCACCGCGCGCGACATTTTAAACCTGTGGGTCGCGCGGATGATTTATTCCGGAATTGAGTTTCAGAAAAAAGTTCCGTTTAAAGACGTATACATTCACGGCACAGTGCTCACAAAAGAGGGGAAGCGAATGTCAAAAAGCTTGGGGACTGGAATTGACCCGCTGAAATATATTAACGAATTTGGCGCGGACGCCGCGCGGTTTGCCGCAATCTGGCAGGCGACAGGCCAGGATATTCACTGGGACGAGGCGGCGGTTATGGCTGGAAGAAAATTTGCGAACAAAATGTGGAACGCGGCAAAGTTTGTAATTAGCAACTGCGAAGGCGCGGAAACCGTGAAAAAGCCCGCCGGGAAAACCGCGGCAGATAAAAAAATTCTCGCGAAACTCGCCGCCGTAAAAAAGCGCGCGGAGAAAAATATTGAATCGTTTGAATTAAGTGTTGTTTTAAAAGAGCTGTACGATTTCTTTTGGCACGATTTTTGCGACGAGTATTTGGAAGTTTCTAAAATGCAGCTTAAGGAAAATGGGACGGAGAAAACAACGCGCGAAATTTTAACGTACGCGCTTTTTGAGTCAATGAAGATGCTCCATCCTTTTATGCCGTTTGTCACGGAAGCTGTTTACCAAAAACTGCCTAAAAAAGAAAAAAAGTTTATAATGATTGAGACGTGGTAACGGTTCGGCTTCACTCACCGCAAATGGATTCGGTGGGCTCACCACAAGCCATAGCCGTTCTAAAACAGAATCTAACCAATCTAATCGACAGATAATATGACACTCTCGCTTTTAATGCTTCTTGCTGCGTTCATCCCGGCGCTTGTATGGCTTTTTTTGTTTCTTCATGAAGACATACATCCCGAACCGAAACATTTGGTGTTTTATGTATTTAGCGTCGGCGCGCTTGTCACGCTTCCAGTTTTAGGAAGCCAGATATTATTTCAGACCGTGAGCGGGCTGTTAGATAACGGAAATATTTTATTTCTTGTCGGTCTCGTTGTTATTGAGGAAACATTCAAATTTTTCGCCGGATATTTCGCGGTGCATAAAAATAAAGAATTTGATGAACCGCAGGACGCGATGATTTACATGATCGCGATTGGTTTAGGATTTGCGACGGTCGAAAACTTGCTTACAGTCGCGACGCAAGTTTTCCCGTACAATACCGCGTCAATGATATCGGCGACTGAAACAATTACTCTGCGTTTTATAGGGGCGACACTGCTTCATACATTGACAGGAGGAATTTTAGGGTACTTTTGGGCAAAGGGAATTATAAATAAAAAAGTTTTCGAGTATGTTGCCGGAGGCTTGATTGCCGCGATCGCGGTTCATGGGTCGTTTAATTTTCTTATACATATGTTTCAGGATACAAACGTCCTATATCCGACGATATTTCTAGTCGGCGTGGCATTTTTCGTGCTTCAAGATTTCGAAAAATTAAAAGAAATAGAAGATGCCGGAATTGGTTTTAAATAAAACGCATTTTTAAAATTTAAGACCCATAAAATTTCTGGTCTTGAAAAGACGAGAGGTTTGGTCCTTCAGTAGTTCGGCAGGTCATTCGATCCTGAAGTCCTTAGGACTGAAGGGCTCACTATAAGTGGGTTCAGGATAAAATTTCATTTTGAAATTTGATATAATAAAAACATGGAAGAAGACAATGTGTTTGTAGAGCTCGCAAAGGCAAAAGCGAAATCAGACGCGCTTTCAGTGAGCGAAGAGGCGTCAATGTTTGAAAGTGATAGTGACGGCCGTCTCACTGTTGATGTATTTCAAGATGGCGATGATGTGGTAGTGCAGTCGGCAGTTGCCGGAGTGCACGAAAAAGATGTTGATGTGCATATCGCCGGCGATTCAGTGACAATTCGTGGAAAGAGAAATAAATCCAACGAGATAAAAGAAAAGGATTACTACTACCAGGAATGTTTCTGGGGGCAGTTTTCAAGAACAGTGATTTTACCGGAAGAAGTTGATCCTGAAAAATCTACCGCGACTATAAAAAATGGAATTCTTACAATCCGCATGCCGAAGATTGAAAAGCAAAAAACAAAAAAACTGAAAGTTAAACAAGATTAAAATCCCCGCGCAAGCGGGGATTTATAATTCATTGACAAAATTGAAATATGCTACTATACTTCCCTTTGGATTTTTAACAATTAATCAGCGGTACCGTGCAAAACCAGCAACATGTTTCTAATGAAATAAGTTGCACAACAAAAGGAGGACACGTTATATCTAACACGTTCATCATGTCAGTACGCCAAGCAGCGGAGACAATCTTGCTAAAATACTTGAAATCCGCCGCGCCCTTTCGGAAATCCGTCCCATTGAGCACATCATCGATTGCGATACCTCTCCCTTCGTCCCTGAAGGATGGATAATTCATCCCGAGGACCAGATACAGAGTTCAGTCAAGAACCTCCTTAAATGGAACCCCGCCGAGGTAGAACTATACCTCTCCGACACCCAACGAACAGGTAGTATCGGAGGCACCAAGCTCCGCGAGGAACTCGAGGGAAAACCAGTTCTGAACGCAAACGTTCTGGACTACCTTCTTAAACACCAATCCCTCATCCCGGAAGAATGGAAAGGCAAATATATTTTCTTCTGGGGAACGATATACCGCGACCCCGACGGCCACCTGCTCGTCCGTTACCTCTACTGGAGTGATGGCGCGTGGCACTGGGATTGGGACTGGCTTGAGAACATCTGGCACGAGATCAACCCTGCGGCGTTGCGCGCCGCGTAAAAGAATGTAAAAAATTTTGCAAACAACCAACAGTGCTTCAATTAATTGAAACACTGTTTTCTTTTCGCGAGGGTGGTATGACATATCATACCATCCCTTTCTACCGCCACACCTATCTCGTAAACCTTAATACTGTATGACGCGTCATACGGTACTGCAATGTTTGTTTTTAGATTTTCACTTTACCAGGAAACCTCACGCGTGAGTGTGGGGAGGGGTCGTTATTTGCCACAGACAAAAACCCAATACCCTTATCTATTGTAGACAGGCAGACACAGAGAAATTTTGTTCAGGGTGGTTTACTTTAGTACACCACCCTTAGGTATTTACCGAGGCGCCGTTTTCTTTTTATATAACCACTCTTTCAATCAGCGGGTTAATGCATGTGAGCGCTTCGTAATTAATTGAGTCGCACTTCTCGGCGAACTCCTCCGCGCTTATGAACTCTTTTCCGTCTTTTCCGATTATGGTTACAATATCGCCGACGCGGCATTTGGCAGTCTTTGGCAACGCAACGGTAATCAAATCCATTGAAACGCGCCCTAAAATTTTTGCGCGCGCGCCGCGAATTAAAACCTCTCCTCGGCTCGACATAGATCTCGGAATCCCGTGCCAATAGCCGATGGGAATAATTGCCGCTTGTGTAGGTTTTGTGATGCGCTCGGTAAGGTCATATCCGATAAAATCGCCCGGCGCGAAATGTTTTACCTCGCTCACAGTTGCCCTCCAGCTCAAAACGGGCTCAAGCGTGAGCGTTTTCTTTAAGGTAATCGGGTGCTGTGCCGCTGATTCTTTCGTCGGCCAATGGCCGTAGAGCCCAATTCCAACCCGCACAATGTCATAATGCGATTGCGGAAAAAGCACAGCGCCTCCGGTCGCCGCGGCATGAAATTGCATGTCGCGCAAACTGGCTTCTTTACATAATACTTTTACTTTCTCAAACTCTTCAATTTGTTTAAGCGTATAGTCGGGATAGGTAAGATTTTTCGCGCTGGAGAAATGCGTGCACGCGCCGGTGCAATGTTTCCGCAAAAGCTTGGAACGATTTATAATGGAAAACACTTTCGGCAGGTCGCTCACATAAAATCCCTGCCGGTGCATGCCGGTGTCAATTTTAAGATGAAAATCCGCTGGCGCTTTTTCTCTCGCGAGCGCGGCGAGCGCGTCAAAATTTGAAACAGTAATTGTAATCCCATCGCGCGCCGCGTCTCGCGCAAGGTGATTGAGCGAGGGTCCGAGCACGATAATCGGTTTTGTAATCCCTTCTTTCCGCAGTTTCTTTCCCTCAGTGACACTATCAACGCAAAAGCCGTCCACCCCATTAGAGACCGCCCCGCCAACGGGCACGCCTGCCTGCCGGCAGGCAGGGCTACAGCCACCTTTGGGCGGCCTGTCTCTAACGGGGTTAACGCCAAACGTGTCGGCAAGCTTTGAAAAAGTCGTGAGCCCGTGGCCGTACGCATTTGACTTTACGACGGCGAAAAGTTTTGTTTTTTTATCAAGTATTGAACGGAACGCTTTGACGTTGTTATTGAGATTCTTTTTATTTATTTCAACCCACGTTTTATATTTCATAGTGTTCTAAGAATACTACAAAAAACATGTCCGAATGAAAAGCGGAGAGAATCTCTTGATAGTTATATTGAGATTTTTACTCGTCGTCCTCGTTTTTAGGTTTTTCCTCCGGAGTGTATTGGGCTGGATCGCGTTCATCGTCGGGGATTGCGGTTGAAACACCGCCTTCTAAAACTTCATCCGGACGATTTTCAGAACGAACATCGATTTTCCATCCTGTAAGTTTTGCCGCAAGTCTGACATTTTGTCCGCCTTTTCCGATGGCAAGCGAGAGCTGGTCATCTAATACGAATACCCTTGCTTCGCGGCGTCCGGAAATTTCAACGCGCTGGGCTTTTGCCGGAGATATGGAATTCGCGATATATTTTTCAGGCTCTTCAGACCATTCAATAATATCAATCTTCTCGTTCCCAAGCTCATTAGTAACCGCGATTACGCGCGTTCCGCGCTGGCCAACAGCCGAGCCGATAGGGTCAACGCGCTCTTCTTTTGAGGAAACCGCTATTTTAGTCCGGCTTCCTGCCTCGCGGGCTATGCTTTTAATTTCAACAACGCCGTCGGCGATTTCAGGAACTTCAAGTTCAAATAACTTTGCAATGAATTTCGGATGCGAGCGCGAAAGAACGATGCCGGGTCTATGCGGGTCGTCTTGAACGGCGAGAATGTAAAAACGAAGCCGTTCTGATTGGCGATAATGTTCGCCTGGAATGCTTTCATTGCGAAACATTACGCCGATTGCGCGGCCTAGGTCTACATACACGTTTCCATGTTCAAATCTTTGCACGATGCCGCTTACGATTTGCCCTTCTTTTCCGGCAAACTCTTCTCGAACTGAAGACCGTTCTGCCTCGCGCAAGCCCTGAAGAATAACTTGCTTTGCTGTTTGCGCGGCGATACGGCCGAAATCGGCATGAGTTTCAAGCGGAAACTCTAAAATATCACCTGACTTCGCATCTTTTTTTATTGCTTTTGCTTCGTCTGTAAAAATATGGCGGTCGGAATTATAGCGGGGGAGCAACTCCTCCTCGCTTTCTTGCTCAATAGGCGCCTCTTTGAATTCTTTTTTCTCGCTCTTTTCATTCTTTTCAGCCGGCTCCTCTTCTTCTATTACTATACGAACTTCAGACGGGTCTACTACTGTTTTTTCTTGCCAAAATTTAAGCCCTCCTGTTTTGTGGTTGAATTTTGCCTTAATGATTTCGGAACGCTTCCGATATTCTTTTTTATACGCGGCGGCAAGGGCGGATTCAATCGCGTCAAAAACTTTGTCGGGTTGAATTCCTTTTTCTGTCGCGATTTGCTGTATTGCCGAGCCTAATTCTTTTATATCCATAGTATTAGTTTGTAGTTGATAGTGAGTAGTTTGTCTCCCTGCGGGAGATGTCCAGGAGGGATATAGTTGATAAAATTATCCAGATTTTGAACAAAGAACCGCTCTGGAAAGAGCGGCTATCACTAACAACTATAAGTATACTCTTCTGTTTTGAAATATCAAATGTCAAAGCTCAAATGTCAAATCAAGCTCAAAGTTCAAATGACTCAATAGAATTTCTCTTTCCAAACCTTAGGCGTTTGGATTTAATTTGCAATTTGGATTTTGAAATTTGGATTTTCATAAACTTAAATTCGCCTGCGCAGTAATCCGCCTGTTCTTCTTTCGGAGATAATTTATGTATCCGGCGACGGCGATCATGACCGCATTATCAGTGTTGAAAGTAATAGGAGGCACAAAGAAACCCATTTTTAATTTTTCACTCAAATTTTTCAATGATTCACGAAGAGCCGAGTTTGCCGCAACTCCTCCCGAAAGGAAAATTGATTTTGCCCTGTATTCCTGAACTGCTCGTGAAGTTTTATGAGTTAAAACGTCAATCGCGGCTTTCTGGAACGATGCCGCCACGTCGCTTTTCCGCGCCTTTGGATTATCCCGCAAATAGTAGAGTACAGAGGTCTTAAGTCCTGAAAAGCTAAAATTATAGTCTTTTGTGTGCATCATCGGACGTGGAAACGGAATGGCGTCCGGATTTCCATCTTCCGCGAGCTTCTGAATTTCCGGCCCGCCCGGGTAGGGAAGCTCGAGCATCTTCGCCGCCTTGTCAAATGCCTCGCCGACAGCGTCATCGCGCGTCTCGCCGAGCTTTTTCCATTTTGTAAGCGAATCCATCTTGAGTAAAATTGTGTGTCCACCACTCACGACAAGAGCGATTGCAGGGAACAAGTTTGTAGTTGGTAGTGAGTAGTGAGTAATTTTAGATTGCGAAAGGAGAAAACTATACAAATGACCTTCTAAATGATTTGCGCCGATAAGTTTTGCTTTTGGAAAATATTTTTTATGGATTTCTTTTACAAACTCCACTCCGGTCCAAAGCGCCGGTTCAAGCCCGGGACCGACGGTAACAGCAAGAATATCTATAGACGACGCTTCAATTTTACCTAATAGCTTTTTAAAAATAATCGGCAGGTTTTTAAGATGTTCTCGTTTTGCAAGATTCGGCACGACGCCTCCCCACGGGCGGTGAACGGAAATCTGCGATGAAACGACATTTTCAATAATCTTGAATTTTGGAGAACGCAAACCCTGCCTGCCGGCAGGCAGGCCGCCACTCGCTTCAATAAGCGCGAGCGCGGTTTCGTCGCAGGAAGTTTCTATAGCGAGAATATTCATATATATTACGTTATACGAAATTTATTAATTCGGCACTACTTTATAAAATACCTCACATCCGCTAAAGATAGAGTAGTTATTAGTACATCTGGCCTTGTCAAATTTAATAATTGAACCAAGTAAATCTTCTCCAACTGCTTTAAACGCTTTTACTTGGGATTTATAGGCTGAAATAAGACCTTCCTTTTTTGTCAGGATATTTTCCTCAAGCGCGATTTGTTTTTCTTCAAACTCAATGCCGGAGTCTTCATATGTCTGATTAAGATAATCCTTTAAGTTTTCTCCGTCATGCTCGAATTTAATAGCATACGGAAGGTCCTCATATAAGAAAAATTGGACATCGGGATTATTGAGGTTTTGTTTTACTACATCCATAAATGCTTTATGAATAATTACGTGATCTGGGTTAGTGATTTCATTTCCATAAAAAGCCGGCCCGACGATAGCTAATTGTCCGGATGATTTTATAGACGGAATGAGTTTTGCGATATCTTGAGTGATTTTATTTTGAAGCGCGGTTGTATCGTCTGGTTTCGCGCGGTATTGGAAATCTTCATACTGAAGATTAATAATTTTTACCCCAATGCCGTTTAATGCCTGGCGGTTTTCTTCAAGGCGCAGAGAAATAGCGTCGTTGCTGTTTATAAATCCGGAAGATTTATCCCACTCTGTTGAAGTCGAATTGCTAGGTTTTTTAGTGAAAAACGTTATAACAGTAGATGGATATTCATGCGTGGCGAGAAATCCTCCGAGCGACAGTATGGCGTCGTCAAGATGCGGAGAGAGTACTACATATGTAATATCCGCGCCTTCAAGTTTAGGAACAACAATTGTTTTGATTGTTTCAAGATTCTGAAAACCGTTGAAAGTTTTTCCGTCGACTACAAGAGCTGGGAAAACATTTCCAATTTTATACATCGCGATTAATGTTTTTACAGCAGGAAGATTTATATTGTAGTCAAAGGAATACACCCTAAGACCAGGGTAATTTTCTCGCATATACGTAAGGACATAACCTTGTTTTTCACAGTCAACGCAGTTTTCCTCATTTGTATAGAAATAAAGAATTGGCACCCTGCCAAGTTTGCATTTTTCCATAAGCCGTTTGTTTAGAAGAAAGTCTTTAATTTGAAGAAGCGAGTAATGTTTTTTAAGCTGTACAACTTCAGAATTATCAACTCCAAGCCGTTGTTCCATATATGCGAGCTTTTCTCCTAATGTGCCCATCTCCTGAGAGAGAAAAGACCCCTTCGCTTCTTCACATGATGATTCAGCCAGAAGGGCAAACTGTGTTTCAACGGAAAGTATGTCAACCGATATTTTATTTTCAACAGAACGCACTTCCTCAATGCGTAGTCCGTTGAAATAATTACTGATGAAAAAAGCCGTTCCGAAAATCGCGGCTGTTATAACAAAAACAAATGCGTATTTTTTAAAATCAAACGCGCGCATGGTTATCTCCAAGAAGTTTTACGCGATAGGAGAGTATTGTAAGCGGCTTTTGTAATCCATATTGGAGAAAGAAGTCCATAAAAAACAATAAAGTAAATCATGTCCCGTGAAAACGTAGGACGTTTTTCAGAGAGCCACTTTCCGATAAGTATGAGTGTAATCGTGAAACAGACAAGCATTATGCCAAGTATCGTCATGGAGCCGGTGCTAATAAAAAACCAATTTGGGGTTAGCGTGTTAGTGGTAATAGTAAGTCCAACGGCGGATACTTCTGTGATTTTATTGCTGATAATACTGAATATATGAAATAAAGTTTGGATTACGAAGTAAATTACAGATAGAAGAGAAATAATCGCGATAGGAAGCACAAAAGAACTCAAGTTTCCATAAGAACGATTAAAAAATAGAAAACGGTAATCAAGCGCGTTTTCAAAAAAACCTTGGCTCCAGCGAAAACGCTGTTTTAAAAGCGTGTAAACGGTCCTCGGGGCAACCGTATGAACATACGCGTCGTGCGCGTTGTCTATCGCGAGCCCATTTGATTGCATTCGAAGCGCTATTTCAAGGTCTTCCGTGTTGTGAGCGTGCTTGTATGGGCCGAGCGTGTCAAAAACACTTTTTCTGAAGATTGAAAATGGCCCTGGTGTAATATATACGCTTCCAAGAAACGAAAAAGTTTTTCTTATGAAGACGCTTAACGTATATTCCGCTTTTTGCATTAGTTGAATGGCGCTTTTCGGTTCGTGTATCTTGATTGTCGGAACGACGGCCATAGTTTTCGGATTTTCAAAGCGCCGCACAATTCGTTTAAGCGCGTTCGCGTCAACAAAAGAGTCAGCGTCAAGGCATCCGATGAGTTCAGATGAAGCTCTGGCAATCCCAAAATTTAGAGCCGTGTATTTTCCACCGTTTTCCTTGCTGAATATTTTTATACTTGGATTGTCGTTGAATTGCCGGACTGCGGAGAGCGTACCGTCAGTGCTTCCGTCGTCAATTATAAAAATCGATAGTTTGTCTTTTGGATAATTAAGGCTAAGAAGTGACATGATAGTTCCAGCGACAGTTTTTTCTTCATTGAAACATGGGACAATAATTGTTGTTGTCAGGTATCGCGCCGGATCGGAATCGTCTATTTTTAATATATGTTTTTTTCCTTCAAAAAAAGTAACAAGCAGGAAAACCTCCGTATAGAGGGAGGTAAAGAGTAAAATATGAGTAATGATTTCCTCGAATCCAAACATAAAGAGTGACTGATATTTCTTGTGGGATTATACTGTAATGTACGATAATTATCAATCTTAAAGTTCTATTACCAAATATGAAAGAATTTGTGACAGAAGCTATCGTGATGAATTGCACGCATGTCGGCGAGTGGGATATAACCGCTACGCTTTTTACTAAAGAGATAGGACGCGTGGAAGCGCGCGCGGTTGGCGGTAAAAAACCGTGCTCAAAATTTGCTCCGCATCTTGACCAGCTGAATTTAGTGACTGCGCGCCTCGTTGAAAAAAACGCGATAACCTTGACGGACGTGCTTACGGAAAACAGATTCAATAAAACCAGAAAAAATGGCGGAGCTTTGCAAAAAGCGCTCAAATCTCTCGCAATTATGAACGCGGTTATTCCGGCAATGAATCAAGACCAGCGTTTTTGGCTTTTTCTTACACAGTCGCTTGAGCAGGGGAAGCTAAATCCAAATGAAACGATGAAAATTTTAGGATATGACGCGGCAAATTCAAAATGCGGGTCATGTAAAAAACAGGATGTTTCTTTTTTTGTGCCAGATAGGCAAATATTTTTATGCGCGGTATGTAAGGCAAAAATTTCAAATTGTGATACTCTCCTGATACAATAATAAGATATGGCTCTTGAAGACCTTGAGAAGGAACTGTATAGCGGACAGTTTGAAAAGAAAAAAACCTCTCGAAAAAAGGAAAGTCCGGAAGAAGAAACGGAAATTGAAAAGAATACAGCTCATGAATGGAAAGATGATGAGAAAGAAGAATATGGAACGAATAAAAAAACTTCCCGCGTAGCGAGAATAGTTTTCTTTGCTTTTTTAGGAATATTAGGGCTTGCTGTTTTTGTCGGAGGGATATTGTTTTTTTCACGGTTTGGCGGTTCGCGGAATGTTGACGTGGAAGTTTACGCGCCTTCAAGTATCAGCCGCGGAGTTCCTTTTGATGTGACGGTGAGTGCGGTAAATCGCCTTGATACCGCACTGGAGAACGCGATTATTGAATTGCGCCTCCCGCAGAAATTAATTTTACTTACAAAGAACAATGGAACAAAGCGCGTAATTTCAAATGAAGAAGTCGGAGTGGTAAAAGGAGGCGAGATTGTAAAAAAAGAATTTAAGGTCGTTTCGGTAGCGGATGCTAATACGGTGCAAAAAATCACCGCCGCTTTAGTATACACAGGAGACAGAAGCGGAAGGTTTGAAGCGACGGGAATGAAAGAAGTTAATGTTTCAAATTCAGCGATTACGCTTGAGGTGAAAAAACCGGATTTTGTTTTTATCGGGTCGGTTGGGGAATTTTCAGTTATATATAAAAACACGTCGGAAGTAGATTTGCCGGAATTGACAGTTCAAGTTCAATACCCGCCATCTTTTAAATTTATTTCAGCGAGCGTGGCGCCTGATTCTTTTGAAAATTATTGGCGCGTAGGAATGCTTAAGGCTGGAGAAGAAAAAAAGATAACAATAAAAGGGCTGTTTAGCAATGCCACCGACGGCCAGTCGGTTTTTCCAGTATCTATTTCCGCCACGTTTTTTGGTAGCGAGTATAAATTAATAGAACAAAGCGTGAGTATCGCTCCGGATCCGGCGCCGGTTGGTTTTCAAATATTCGCGAACGGGAACGCAAGCTATGTTTCAAGATTGGGTGACACGATTCAGTATTCTATACGGTATGAAAATTTGACAGGGGTTGCGCTTGCCGACGTGACAATCAAAGCTACAGTTTCCGGAAGCTTGGTTGATTTGACGACAATCAATACGAAGGGGACTGTAAATTCAATTTCAGGAATCGTAACGTGGACATCGGGAAATATTCCGGCGCTTAAATTAATTGACCCCGGCGCGTCGGACGAAGTCACGATGACGGTAAGATTAAAACCGACATTTCCGAGCAGCCGTTTATCAGATAAAAACTTTTTAGTGAAAGTTAACGCGCAATTTGATTCGCCGTCGGTTCCATACTATCTTTCAACTCCGCGCACAACCGCGGTGGCGAGTTTGGATACGAGAATCGGCGGTGGAATTCTGATTGATGCGCGGGTTTTGCACTATGATGTTCTTTCCGGGATTTCAAACGACGGGCCGATTCCTCCGCGGGCGAACCAGCCGACGAAGTACACGGTCCACTGGATTTTAAGAAATTTCTCAACGGATATTCAGGACGCGGTGATAAAAGCGCAGCTTCCTGCGGGAGTTTCATGGATGGGAATTATGAAAAACGAACCGGGGTCGTCGCTTGTATTTGATGAAAGTTCTCGCGAAGTTGTTTGGACCATGAGCCGCGTATCGGCGATGCGCGGAGTTACAAGCGACCCTATTGATATTATTTTCCAAATCGAAGCCACTCCGATATCAGGCATGATTGGACGATACCAGACTCTCGTTGGTCAAACGACCGCGAAGGCTATTGATGGATTTACCAATTCCGAACTTACTTCGCAGGATGTCAATCTCACCACTGAACTTTCTGATGATAATATGGTTGGTAAAAACGCCGGAATCGTGATACCGTAAAAACATCAATTTCCAATTTACAATTTTCAAAAATCCCTTTTGGTGTTTGATTCATTGAGTCATTCCTGCCTGCCGGCAGGCAGGGATAATTTATTGAAAATTAGTAATTGATAATTGAAAATTCTTTACTTATGGATCTTTTTGAAAAAATCGGAAGTCTTGCGAAGCGGCGCGGATTTATATATCCGGGTTCTGAAATTTATGGCGGGCTTTCCGGCACGTGGGATTACGGCCCGCTTGGCGTTGAACTGAAGCGAAATATAAAAGAGGAATTCTGGAAAACAATGGTGCGGAATCGCGACGATGTTGTTGGGCTTGATGCGGCGATTTTCATGAACCCGAAGGTGTGGGAAGCGTCTGGGCACTTGGAGGCGTTCTCCGACCCGCTTGTGGAATGCAAAAAATGCCATCACAGATTCCGCGATGATAATCTCGGAAAGAAAAAGGAATGCCCCGATTGCGGAGGAAAGGAATTTACCGAGCCGAAGCAGTTCAATTTAATGGTTGAAGCGTCACTCGGCGTTATTGAAGGCGAAAAACAGAAAGTATATCTCCGCGGGGAAATCACGCAGGGCGTACACGTAAACTTCAAACAAGTGCTGGATTCAACGCGCGTCAAAATCCCGTTCGGCATCGCGCAGATCGGAAAGGCGTTTCGAAATGAAATCACGCCAGGTGATTTAACGTTTCGTTCACGTGAATTTGAGCAGATGGAACTGCAATTTTATGTAAAACCGGAGGAAAAAGAAGGAAAAAAATGGTTTGAATACTGGAAAAAGGAACGGATGGAGTGGTACGTAAACCTCGGAATGAAGAAAAGTAATCTTAAATTCCACAAACACGAACCGGAAAAACGCGCGCATTACGCGAAAGCCGCGTTTGATATTGAATATAATACCTGCCCCGACGCTGCGGTCGGGGCAGGTTGGAAAGAGATGGAAGGAATTCATCATCGTTCTGATTGGGACATTGGGCGGCACTCAAAGTTTTCAGGGAAAGATCTGAGCTATTTTGACGAGGAATCAAAAGAACGGTTCATTCCATGGGTTATTGAAACTTCGGGTGGTGTTGACCGCGCGGCGCTGTTTTTCCTGATGGACGCGTATGAAGAAGAAAAGTTAGAGCGCGAAACACGAATAGTTTTAAAACTGCACCCGAAACTCGCGCCGTATAAAGTTGCGGTGTTTCCGCTTCTCGCCAACAAAGAAGATTTACTTAAAAAAGCGAAAGGAATTTATAGCGAACTTAAAAAACACTGGATGGTGGCGTGGGACGAACGGGGAAATATCGGCAAGCGCTATCGCGCGCAAGACGAGGCAGGAACGCCGTACTGCGTTACCGTTGATTTTGACACATTGGATGACGGAACTGTTACTGTCCGCGACCGCGACTCAATGAAACAGGAGTGGGTTTCTGTAAAAGGGCTCTTAGCATACTTAGAAAAGAAACTTACATAGTTTGGATTGTTGTAACTGTAGTGCCTCAAAATTTCACATATGTGAAATTTTGAGGCATGTTGACATATAGAAAACAGTATAGTATAATCACCACTAGAAACTTACCAATGCTGATTTGGAGTTCTGCCTGCGGCAGATAGCCGCTTAACGAGCAGAATGGAGAATTAGCATAACAGAAGGAGAAACTACAATGGCAACAAAATCACAGGTCATACGCGGAATGCTCTTCGGAGCGGAGTTCTTAACAGAACTCTATAAGGAAGTCATAAAACTCGGCGGGAACGAGGAAATGATGTTTGAAGCGATGAAAACCGGTTCGGGCTTCGCAAAAAAGACAGCCGGGTTAATCGTTGTCGTAGAGAAGAAAATCGTAGTAGCGAGCAATATCCTCCGCATCCCCGCCGGTCCCTCCCTTACAGACCGCATCGCCCTCGGGAAGTATGATTGGGTGAATTCCGACATCACCGAAGAACACTTCCCCATGAATATCCCCGTCGCGTATGACGTGGAATACAAACTCTTCCACTTCGGTCGCGACATCTCCTCTGAGAACGCAATCAAGGAGATGAAAAAAGAAGGATTCCAACCAGCAACTCTCCCTGAACTCCTCGTTCTCGGAGAAACACAGCCGGAGCTTCAAAAGGAGTTTCCCATCGTCGCTCTCGGTTTAATGTGGCGTTACCCGTATGGCCATCGTCACGTCCCGCTCTTGTATTGGCGCAACGTCTGGCGGAAGCTGGACTTGGACTTGTTTGAGCATGACTGGGATGGCTTCTATCGTTTCCTCGCCCTTCGCAAGTAATTTTGGATTTGGATTTTGGAAGTTTGGATTTCTTGGACCATTGGCAACTTTAATTTTCTCCCGTGTGTTTTTAACACACGGGAGTTTTCTTTTGCTACAATAACCATGGATAGTAGATTAGTATGCCTGCGGCTACGGCTTTAGGCGATCGAATTCCGGAATTCCCAGCGCAGAATGGATGCGGTCACGGCTTCATCCAGCGTCGCCTGAAATTTCTCAACATATAAAGATACTTGGTGCGGTGAACTAGGGCATAATAAGATGCCGAATGCGATACAACCCCGAGAATATTCAAAGAGTGGTGGTTTAGGCGGTTCGCCGTACATAGTCGGTGTGGCGTAACCCGAATGGCAATCGTAACGTCCCGATCTTGAATTGGAACAACAACAGGCGGAAGCTGAACTTGAACTTGTTTGAGAATGACTGGGATGGCTACTATCGTTTCCTCGCCCTTCGAAACTCTCTTTATGTGATTATCCCGCCCTTTGGCGGGATTTCTTTTTGCAAAAGTTGCTTAATCCACCCTCCGAGCATCCGTCCAATTTCATCCAGCTTTTCCGAAAGCATCGCGTATTTCTTGGTGTCCAATGCCTTTATCTCCCATGCGATTTGCAGAAAAAATTTTGCAAGGTCAAGCTTTGCGCCGGCACGACGCACAAAAAGGAAACGCTCGCTAGTCGGTACATAGCTCGCAGAGAAAAGAAATTCAGCTGTTTCAAGCAAGCAGACATCAATCTTTTCTCCGAGAGTATAACGTGCGGATTTAGGTAGATGTGGCATTACATCTCGCCATAGCTTGTATACCGCTACAAGTTTTTGAATAACAGGCAGCTGGTTCCGTCGGGGGGGCTTACAGGCAAATCTTTTTGCATATGCGTATGTTTGAAGAAATAATAAGCATGGAAAATTTGCTTGAAGCGTGGCGGGAATTCCTGCGCGGAAAACGCGGAAGAGCGGATGTACAGGAATTCTCGCTTCTGCTCATGGACAATCTCTTTGTGCTGCACCGCAACCTTGCTAATCGTACCTACCGCCACGGCGTATATCAAGCATTCAACATTTCCGATCCGAAGCCAAGAAACATTCACAAAGCAAGTGTTCGCGACCGTCTCCTGCACCACGCCATATACCGTGTACTCTATCCATATTTCGACAGGAAATTCATCGCCGATTCTTTTTCGTGCCGAATCGGAAAAGGCACGCATAAAGCGCTTGCGCGATTCAGAACGTTTGCATATAAAGCAAGCAGCAATAACACGAAAACCTGCTGGATTCTGAAATGCGACATACAGAAATTCTTTGCGAGCATAGACCATAATATTCTGAAAATGATTCTCGCAAAGCACATCGCTGACAGGGATATATTGTGGTTGTTGGGACAGGTGATTGATAGTTTCTCATCCGTTGCGGGGCAGGATGTTGGTTTGCCGCTCAGCAATCTCACATCTCAACTTTTAGTCAATATCTACATGAACGAATTTGACCAGTTTGTGAAACATAAACTCAAAGCTAGATACTACATCCGCTACGCGGACGATTTTGTTGTCTTTTCGCGCGATAAGCGGTGGCTTGAACGTGTACTTCCGAGAATAAGAGACTTTCTCCGAGGGGAACTACAACTTGAATTGCATCCTGATAAAATCTCAATCAAAACGCTTGCATCAGGAGTTGACTTTCTTGGTTAGGTAAACTTCCCTGACTATAGGATTCTACGGACAGCTACCAAGAGAAGGATGTTCAGAAACATACAAGAGAAAGATGGAAAGACAGAAACTATCCAATCTTATTTGGGGCTTTTGCGCCATGGGAACACGAAAAAATTACAACAAGAAATAGTGAGTCAATGCTCTCATTGCGATTTGCCGATTTCTTACGTATGATAATTGAAATGCCTACCCAAAAAAATTACGACCGGATAGTTTTAAAAAACGGCCTGCGGATACTGCTTGTTCCGCAAAAGTCCAGCTTGGCGACAACCGTCGCGGTTATTGTCGCCGCGGGGTCAGAATATGAGACGAAAAAACTGAACGGCATCTCGCATTTTTTGGAGCACATGTGCTTCAAAGGCACAAAGAACCGCCCGCGCCCGATTAATATTGCCGGCGAACTTGACGGACTTGGCGCAGAGTACAACGCTTTCACTGGCGAAGAATATACAAGTTACTTTGCAAAAGCGCAGAATGAAAAAACGAGCAAAATTCTAGAAATCGTCTCTGATTTATATCTCAATCCCGTATTCAATCATGAAGATATTGAAAAAGAGCGCGGTGTGATTATTGAAGAAATAAATATGTACGAAGACCTACCTATGCGAAGAGTGCAGGAATTGTTCTCTGAGCTCGTTTATGGCGATCAGCCGGCAGGTTGGAGCATTGCTGGGAAAAAAGAAGTAATCAAAAAAATCAGTCAGGGCGACTTCATTGGATATCGCAAGAAACACTATCTTCCGCAATCAACTGTTGTATTTGTCTCGGGTGGTTTCAAAAAGCAAACCATTGTAAAAGAGATCGAAAAACATTTTGCGGGAATCCACGAAGGGCCAAAAGATAAAAAACCGAAGACCGTCGAATCGCAGAAAGGACCGCAGGAAAAAGTTTTTCACAAAGCATCGGACCAAACGCATATGGTTATGGGATTCCGCGCGTTTGATATGCACGACGAGCGGCGATTCGCGCTACAAGCGCTCTCTGATATCTTAGGAGGCGGAATGAGTTCGCGGCTTTTTCACTCAATTCGCGAAGAACTCGGTGCCGCGTACTATGTCCGCGCATCGGCGGACTTAGCTGCAGACCATGGACTAATAACAATGGCTGCCGGCGTTGACCATACGAAACTTGAAAAAGTAATTGAAGTTTCTCTGGCTGAGTTTAAACGATTTAAAAACGAATTGGTTCCAGAAAAAGAGCTTGAGCGTGCGAAAGAGCATATGTTGGGTGGGCTCTTTCTCTCGCTTGAAACATCAGACGAGCTCGGGTATTACTATGGCATGCAGGAAATTATGGAGCGTGAGCTCGTTACGCCCGAAAAGCTTGCGAAAAAAATCCGTGCAGTTACGGCAAAAGATATCAGAAATGTTGCCCGCGACCTCTTTAAGAACAACCGGCTCAATCTCGCGCTCATCGGCCCATTTAAAGAAAAATCGTTCAAAAACCTACTGTCGGTGGACTGAAAGTGTAACCAATAACAAATAACAGATAACTAATAACAGGAGTCAGGAGTTATAAGTTATATGTCATAAGTTATATCCCATGAACAAGTTCTACATAACAACTTCAATTGCGTACGTAAATGCGCCGCCGCATGTAGGTTTCGCGCTTGAATCAATCCAGGCGGACGCGCTTGCGCGCTATCATCGCGCGAAAGGTGAGAAAGTTTTTTTTCTAACCGGCACCGATGATCACGGCTCTAAAGTGGCGCGAAGCGCTGAAAAAGCCGGACTTACGCCCCAGGAATTTACCGATAATATTTCAAAAAAGTTTAAAGAGCTGAAAGAAGCCTTGAATCTTTCATGGGACGATTTTATCCGTACAACCGACAAGAAGCGTCACTGGCCTAATGTTGAAATGGTCTGGAAAAAACTCATTGACGCTGGCGACATTTATAAAAAAACGTACGAGGGACTGTATTGCGTCGGGCACGAAGCATTCGTAACAGAAAAGGATTTAATTGACGGAAAATGCGCTGACCATCAAACAAAGCCGGAAGTTATCAAAGAAGAAAACTACTTTTTTAGGCTTTCAAAATATGCCGATGTTGTTGCAAAAAAAATTGAGAGCGGGGAATTAGAAATAGTTCCAGAAACGCGCAAAAATGAAGTCCTCTCATTTATAAAACAAGGAGTTACGGATATAAGTTTTTCGCGCCCGTCAAAGTCGCTTTCGTGGGGGATTCCGGTGCCGGGCGACGACAGCCAGACGATTTATGTCTGGGCTGACGCGCTTGTGAACTATCTTTTTCCAAAAGAGTTTTGGCCTGCCGATGTGCACGTGATTGGGAAAGATATCCTCCGCTTCCACGCGCTCTACTGGCCGGCAATGCTTATTTCGGCAGGTATAGAGCTTCCTAAAAAAATATTCACGCATGGATTCATAGTTTCCGGAGGACAAAAAATGTCAAAATCGCTTGGAAATGTTGTGGACCCATTTGAACTTTCTCAAAAATATGGAGCGGATGCGCTACGATATTTTCTCTTACGCGAAATTCCGGCGTATGGAGACGGAGATTTTACTATTCAGAAATTCGAAGAACGATATAACGGCGATCTCGCAAACGGATTAGGAAACTTCGCGGCGCGCGTGCTCACGCTTGGCGGCCAGCTTAGTGAGATAGAAGCCGACGAGAATATAAACGCATGGCTGCGGAAAGAAGTCTCGGAAGAAATTAAAAAAACCCACAGCTTGATTGCAAAAAAAATTAAGGAATTCAAATTTCACGAAGCATTAGCCGACATCTGGACTCTCATAGGATTTGGCGACAAATTAGTAAATAAAGAAAAGCCGTGGGCGATAAAAGACGAAAAGGAAAAACAAAAAGTCCTCGTGAATTTAATCGTCTTGCTTGATAACATCTCGGCAATGATAGCGCCGTTTTTGCCGGAAGCATCGGGAAAAATCACGAAAGGCATTGTTTGGAAAAATGAAAAAACGCTCGCAATAAAAAAAGGCGAGGTTTTATTCCCGCGGCTATAATAGGAAAGATGGAGATAAAATTTATAGATGCCAATATTCACCCCGTTAGAAATAGCTCGCCCCACCCGCTTCGCCGGAGCTACAGCGAGGCGGGTAGGCCATTTGGGTGCGCAAGCGCGGGCGTGATTTCTAACGGGGCAAGCACGCAATATGAAAACCCCAATATTTATTGATTGTCATACTCATACACAATTTTCCATATTTGACAGCGACCGTGACGCAGTAATCCACCGGGCGCTTGATGCCGGTGTTGCGATGGTAAATATCGGAACGAAAAAAGAAACATCGCAATCAGCGATAGGACTCGCACATTCGTATGAAAACGTGTACGCGACAATTGGTCTCCACCCAATCCATACACACAAATCATTTCACGACCAAGAGGAACTGGGAGGCGGGAAGGGATTTACAAGCAGTGACGAAGTTTTTGATTATGAATTTTATAAAAAACTTGCAGGCGACGATAAAGTCGTTGCGATAGGGGAATGCGGGCTGGATTACTACAGATTTAAGAATGATGATTTAGAATTTAAGAATAAACAAAGAGAGGTTTTTATTAAACAAATTGAACTGGCTCAAGAAATACAAAAACCACTCATGATTCATTGTAGGGAGGCGATGAACGACTTGATTGAAATTCTTAAATCTTACATCGTAAATCCTAAATCTTCTCCCGGTATAATTCATTTTTTTTCTGGAACCGCCGAGGAAGCGAAAAAACTTCTTGATATGGAATTTTATTTCACATTTGGCGGCGTAATAACATTCCCGCCAAAGGCGGGCAAGCACTCCGACTATGATGAAGTCGTGCGCTTAATTCCTATAGACAGAATTTTTTCCGAAACCGATGCGCCGTATGTAGCACCAGTTCCATATCGCGGAAAACGTAATGAACCAGCGTATGTCGTGGAGGTTGTTAAAAAGCTAGCCGAGCTCAAAAAAGTTTCTATTGAAACAATGGCAAATCAGATTCTCAAAAATGCCAGGGGCGTTTTTAGAATTAAGTTCTGATTGTATTGAGAAATGGAGATTTTTTCGCTAGAATACAACTATTCATGAAAAAATACGACAACGAGAAAATCGAAAAAAATAGCCCTCCTCCTCCGCCAGTGGGCGGATTCGGACGGGCAAGTAGAAAATAAAACAGTCAAATGAAAAAGTATGATTTTGGAAAAATAGAGAGTAAATGGCAAAAGGCATGGCAGGAGGGGAAAATCTACGAACCAGACTTAGGGAACGCCAAAAAGCCCGTTCAGCAGGCTCGGGGTAAACCTTTTTACAACCTCATGATGTTTCCGTATCCGTCGGCGGAGGGGCTTCATGTCGGGAATATGTACGCTTTTACCGGAAGCGATGTGTATGGGCGTTTTAAGAGAATGCAGGGAAATGATGTTTTTGAGCCGATAGGGCTGGACGGCTTCGGGATTCACTCGGAAAATTACGCGTTGAAAATCGGCGCGCATCCAATGACACAGGCGGAAGTTTCCGAAAAGCGCTTTTATGAACAGCTTGCCATGGTTGGAAACGGATTTGCGTGGAATGAACGCTTGGAAACGTACGATCCGGAATATTACAAATGGACGCAATGGATATTTATTCAGATGTGGAAACACGGGCTCGCGTACCGCAAAAAACAGCCGGTAAACTGGTGCCCGTCATGCAAAACAGTTTTGGCGGATGAGCAGGTTATAAGTGGGAAATGCGAGCGGTGCGGAACAGAAGTTATGAAAAAAGAACTTGAGCAATGGTTTTTCAGAATTACGAAATATGCCGAGCGCCTGCTTAAAAATATTGAAAAAATAAACTGGTCGGAAAAAATAAAAATAGCTCAGCGCAACTGGATAGGGCGTTCCGAGGGCGCGGCCATACGATTTTCAATCGTATCGCAGACCGGCGCGGACGGCACGCGGACTAACGCAGAAAGATTACATAATAACGCCGAGTCTATAGAAGTTTTTACCACTCGCCCTGATACGCTTTTTGGTGCAACATATATGGTGCTCGCTCCGGAACACGAACTAATCTCAAATCTAAAATCTAAAATCTCAAATTTTAAAGAAGTTGAGAAATACATTGAAACTGCAAAGAAAAAATCAGAAGAGGAACGAACGGAGGAGACGAAAGAGAAAACAGGCGTTGAGCTTAAGGGAATAAAAGCAATCAATCCGACAAATAATGAAGAAATTCCCATTTTTGTCGCGGATTACGTTTTATCTGGTTACGGCACTGGCGCGATTATGGCGGTTCCGGCGCATGATGAACGCGACTGGGAATTTGCTAAGAAATTCAAGATTCCGATAAAACAAGTGATAGCCCCGAAAGTGAGGGATAATGAAAATCCTCCAAAAGACGGAAAAACAAACACGCGGAGGAACATTATTCATTGTCTTGTAAAACATCCGACTGAAAATAAACTTATTGCATTACGGTCTAAAAAATTACCGTGGCTTACCCCGATAACTGGAGGAATTGAAGACGGGGAAGACATACTTGCTGCTGCCGAACGGGAAATACATGAAGAAACCGGATATAAAAATCTTCGCCTGGTAAAAACAATGCCGTTCAAAATCTTTGCTGAATTTTACGCCGCGCATAAAGACGTAAATCGGCTAGTATTATCAACCACGCTCTTTTTTGAATTGAAAAATGAGGAGAAAGACGAAATTTCGCCGAAAGAGCAGGCGCTCCACGATGTAGAATGGGTGCCGATGGAAAACATTGGATTACTTACGCCGGTTTCGGAGCTTCCGCTGATTATGGAATGGTTCAAGCGGGGCGATTATCCATACATTGGAGAAGGTTTTCTTATGAACTCCGGAAAATTTGACGAAATGAATTCCGAGGAAGCCAAATGGGCAATTACGAAACTCGTCGGAGGTGAGAGGAAAGTTCAATATAGGCTTCGCGATTGGTTGCTTTCAAGGCAAAGATACTGGGGCGCACCAATCCCAATGATTTTCTGCGATGCGTGCGCGGAGGCAGGAAGAGGAGAACATCCGCCAGCTGGCGGAGAAATGCCCGGCTGGTACGCGGTTCCGGAAAAAGATTTACCAGTAAAACTCCCACACGTTAAAGAATTTCGTCCGCAGGGAAAGGGCGAGTCTCCGCTTGCATCGGTAAAAGAATTTTATGAAACGAAATGTCCCGCGTGCGGAGCGAAAGCGCGACGTGAAACAGACGTTTCCGATACATTCCTGGATTCCGCGTGGTATTTTTTGCGTTATCCGAGTGTTGGTAATAAAAAGGAAGCGTGGGATAAGGGGATTACGGAAAAGTGGTTGCCTGTTAATATGTATATCGGCGGAGCGGAACATGCGGTGCTTCACTTGCTTTATTCACGATTCGTCACGATGGCATTCCATGATTTCGGAATGCTCGATTTTGAAGAACCGTTCACAAAATTCCGGGCGCATGGACTCATCATTAAAGAAGGCACGAAGATGTCAAAATCCAAAGGGAACATTGTAAATCCGGACGAGTTCATACAACGGTTCGGCGCGGATGCATTTCGCACGTACCTAATGTTCCTTGCGCCATTCGAACAAGGCGGCGATTTCCGCGACCAGGGCATTTTAGGAATTACTCGCTTTTTGGATCGCGTATGGAAAATGGGAATGGAAATTTCTGAAGGTAAAGAAGTTAAAAAAAACCCTTCGGCAAGCTCAGGGCAAACAAAACGCGAAATGATAATTCATCAAACTATAAAGAAAGTTACGGAGGACATTGAAGGGCTACAATATAATACAGCAATCTCCACACTTATGGTTCTTTTGAACGGACTTGAAAAAGGTGGAGCGGGTCGTGAAAATTTCGAAATCCTATTAAAACTTCTCGCGCCATTTTCACCGCATATTACAGAAGAGTTGTGGTATGTTTTAGGAAACACATCGTCAATTCACGTCGCGGAATGGCCGGAGTTTAATCCGAAACTCGCGCTTAGTAGTGAAATAGATTTTATAATTCAAGTGAATGGAAAACATCGCGGAACGTTGCGGGTAAATCGTGGAGTAATGAAGGAAGAAATAGAAAAACTCGCGCGCGCAGAGGAAAAAGTTATGAAAGCGCTCAAAGACAGAAAAGTTCTTAAAGTGATTTTTGTTCCTGATAGATTAATTAATTTTGTGGTCGAACCCTCCTCCTTAGTCATCTAGCGGATTCGGACGGGCAAATAATATACAATTAAGATTATGGAGAAAGGAATTGGATTTTTGGTGTTTCTCTTTATAACAGCCTTTTTGATTTATGTTTTTACGCAAATTAGCGGCGGGGGAATTAAATGGGGAGATAAAATCTCACTACTGTCATTTACTAAAATAGGGGGATCTCCAAGATTAATTATTTCATCAAATATACCGAAATCGCAGCCGCAACCGCAAACTAATCCATCATTCCAACCAACCGCGACTCAAGAAAAGCAAGTTCCAATTCCCCCGAACGGTTTTACAGTTTCACAACTTTCTCCATATTACGGAATGGTAAAAATAAATTCTGTGCGCCCGCAATACAGTTGGACCGACCCGAGTGAGTTTACGCTCTCATCGAATTATGCGAACACAAATTTGGTTGATATCACAGGCTGGCGGCTTGCGTCAAATAAAGGCGCATATGCCGCGATAATTCCGCAAGGAGTCGCCGATTACAATCCTACTGGGCCGTTTTTGGATGGTGACATAATTCTTGAGTCTGGAAATACAGTTTATGTTTCAAGTATAAAAAGCCCGATTAGTAAAAATTTTCGCCTGAATAAATGCACAGGATACCTTAATGAACAGTATTCTTTTAATCCGTCAATTCAGTCGAATTGTCCGAGTCTTTATAATAGAAACGAAATCTCGCAATTTAATGGAAAATGCCAGTCGTTCATTCTCTCGCAGTATGGATGCCATACCCCGACGCCTGACGAAATAAATCTCGCTGCAGGGTATCAAGATTCGGCATGCCGCGCATTCTTAGACCGCTTTAATTTCAATTCATGCTATAGCGCGCACCGCGGCGATAGCGATTTTTTCTTGCGTGAGTGGCGCATATGGCTTGGTGGAGTAAGCATTCCATTTGATCCGCAACACGACAGAATTCTCCTTCTTGATACGAAAGGGCTTTTAGTGGACCAATATATCTACTAAGACAGTTTCTAATTCCTAATATCTAATTTCTAACAGCCCATTCAGGTTTTTTAAGAATTTTTGCAAAATCATAAATCGCAGCCAAAATAAATATAATCTGGAGAATTATAAATATAGTGTCTTTTAAATAGATGCTATAAATTTCAAGTCCGATACCGCCCAAAACATACAAAACATCCTGTCTTTTTCTATTTTTCGTTATTATTCCAACAGAGATGAGAATTAAGCCGACCCCCCTATTACTTTGAAGATGTCCATGAATGCCAATGCTATTTTCTCTCCGCGAGCACTACACGGACCTTAAGTTCTTTGCCATTTCGCAGCACTAAAAGAGATATTGCGTCTCCGACATTACAATTCTCAAGACAATCCTGAATGTTTTTCTCTTTTGTAATTTTTTCAGAATCCCACGTGAGAATAATATCGTGCTCTTTGACGCCGGCGTATGCGGCCGGGCTTTGCGGAATCACTGCTGTGTCAAACGGATGTTCGTGAGTGACAAGCGCGCCGTAGCCGATAGGAAGCCCAAGCTTTTCTTTCAAATTCTCATCAAGCGTGATATAGCGGAGGCCGAGAAGCGGCCTACGGATTCGCCCATGCTGCTTAATGTCTTTTAAGTCGCGCTCGGCGGCATAGATAGGAATTGCGAAGCTGATGTTTTCCGCGGCTGCGACTACCGCCGCATTAATGCCTATTGCCCGTCCAAAAATATCAACAAGAGGCCCGCCGGAATTGCCTGGATTGATTGCCGCATCCGTCTGAATTAATCCGCGCATTTCCTGAATAGGAGAAGCTGGGTCTGCCTGCGCGGATACGGAACGGGAAAGGCCGGAAATGATTCCTCGCGAAACTGTATTTCGGAAAATGCCAAGCGCGTTTCCGAACGCGAGTACAGTCTGGCCAAGTTCAAGATATTTTGAATCGCCGAGCTCGATTGCGGTAAGTTTTTTCGCAGGTTTAATTTTTAGAATCGCAATGTCGTCAACCGGATCGCGCGCGAGTATTTCCGCGCCGTATGTTTCATCATTGCTGGTAATTACGGAATATTCAACGCCAGGCTCGCTCAAAACGTGCTTATTGGTAAGAATAACACCCGAATCGTCCACAATAAAACCCGAACCTCCGCCGACTTGCACCATGCCGTGCGCGTCTACTCTGTCTTTCGGGATTTTTATCGGATGTTTTAATGAATGTCCATGCCCATTTTTTTGAAAAATTGACATTTCTTTTTCAAGCGCGGAAACATGCTTTGACAGCATAATTGAGACGACAGCGGGCATAACCTTTTTGATAGTTAAGATAATCTCGGATTTTTCTTTTTTCATATTGAGCTTATTGTACATTATAAATTCGACATACCACAAGGATATACCAAATTTGCATTTTCCAAACTGGCGGAGGAGGTGAGATTCGAACTCACGTGAGCCTTGCGGCTACAGCGGTTTTCGAGACCGCCCCGTTATGACCACTTCGGTACTCCTCCGCTTTGTGAAGAACTTTCTTAGTGATTACCCCGCCTTCATTAAAATTATAGCGGGTAAATCTGCAAACCCTCCCTTTCTAGCGAAATAGTATCAGATTTCACGGCCAGTTGGCAATGTCGGTTCACGTAAATAATTCATTAATTGCTTCTTTAAAAACGTATAACCAGAGCCGCTTTTCAGAAACTTTTCCATGCATTTTGCGTCAGCTTTATTTACATAAGCCTCATAATAAACCAATTTTATGGGGCGTCTGTTTTTTGTAGCTATTACCGAGCCATTACAATGAGCCCCTACTCGCTTTTTCAAATTTTCAGAGTAGCCGATATAAAATTTACTATCGGTTTCACTTTTCAACACATAGACGTAGTACATTGCGTGGCTCGTAAAATAAAATTACTCTGTAATTTTACCACGAGCCAACCCCGTGGAAAACAAAAACAGCCGACTGGCTGTTTTTGTTTTCTTTACGGGGTGCCCTCGCGAGGAATCGGACCTCGATCGGCTCGTTAGGAATGAGCAATTCTATCCATTGAACTACGAGGGCCGTTAGAAATTTGTCTAACGCAATTTCATCTTATACTCAGCGCGTCAGAAACGGCAATGTTTCGCCTTAAAGTAAATCTAGCAAATTTCTAACGGTCCGAGGGCGTTAACCTCTGAGAGCATGCCTTATAATTATAAAATAATTTGCCTCACCTTACAAGATTTGGTATTATGACTATGTTTGTATGGAGAAGCCGCACGCGTACGAAAAATTATCAGAAAAAGCGCGGGACAGCCTGAAAAAAACGCTGGACGCACTCAAATCCGAGTTTGGTAATACTATTGAAATTATAGAAACATCCGACGTTATCGCTGTAACTGTGGAAAAAGGAATGGAGCACGAGCGAACACTGAACTTCACTAAAATCGGCGACAAATTGCCGGTGAGTTCATTGTGGTATCCGATCGAGAAAGTCGTGGAGGCAAGTGTTCGCTACCCGGATGAAGATTTAGAAACAGCAATTCAAAGATTATAAAAAGCGCCTTTAGCTCAATGGTAGAGTGCATGCATGACACGCATGAGGCTGTAGGTCCGATTCCTACAAGGCGCACTGTTTAGTTAAAACGGGCCTATAACTTAGTGGTAAAGTGCACGCATGGCATGCGTGATACCGGGGTCCGATTCCCCGTAGGTCCACAATCTAGTTGGTTTTATGCAATCACTCTTTGACGCGCGGTTGTTTTATGCTACTATCACAACGGTAATTTTCATAAAAATTTCATACAAATCTCGAACTAAGGAGGCGTTATGAATAATATTAAGGGGGACGGAACTGCGGAATATATAGAAAAAGTTGTTTTTACGCTATGCGGTGATAAAAATCAAAAAGGAGCAGATGAACTTCGTATGGTTTGTAAGTGTACATGCAAGCATTCCGGCAAGCCAATACTTGTGATTCTAAAAGACTCTACGGAATACAAAACGTTATGCTTAGGAACTCTCGAGGTTGATAAAAAAATACCATTTTTTCTTAGCCCGGGTAATCGATTCTCATTTTCTATGGAGGAAGGAAAATACTCCACTTGTGTTGTTCCGAGGGATTGCAACGGAGTTCGCACTTGTGAAAGCAACATAATAATCCCTTATCCCTTTAGAATTCCGGAACATCTCGATACACACAGCGCAGTTGGCGGTTGTAAGTTTTCGCTTAAAATTATATTTGGTTACGATGAAATTCAGAATTGGTTTATAAATCAGAATAGGGTTACTCCAGAGCAAGATTTCATTAATATTAGAGAAGAGATGTTTAAATGGCTCTGTTCTATTTATTAGTTCGCAGTAAAAACTGCTATAGGCATCACGATTGTGATGCCTTTTAACTTCGTCTAAAATTGTTTTTCCGTAATTTAGGGATTATACTTGCTACAAATTAACGGAGGGTTGCGCCGAATGGTAAGGCACCAGTCTTGAAAACTGGGGTCCCGTAAGGGGCTTAGAGGTTCGATTCCTCTACCCTCCGCCAAGTTTTATTTTCAGCGAAATTGAAAAACAAAAACCGCCAGTAAAAGGCGTTTTTTGACATTGGTCAAATCACGTGTTACACATAGAACAGCAGTGAAAACAACATTAAAAATACATAGAGGGAGAAACAGTTATGAGAAAGAAAAAAGATTTCAGTCAATATTGGCCTCTGTCCCTATATACTGGAAGACTGGCATACTTTATTACTAACAGAGGACTGAAGTATAACCCCGAATCACTCGAGCCTAAAATTACTTCAATTGGAAAAATTTTTACAACGCGGGCTATAGCAGGCCCTGGCAAAGAAGTAAAAGAGATGAACATCTCTTATGTAAAAAGTATAATTGCGGGAAGAGAAGACTTAAAAGTTGCAATCGGCGGAAGAAGAGGAGGTGCAGAGTTACCAATTAAGGTGATTTCAGAAACACTCGCAGATGATGAAGGTATAAGAATTCTTGTAGCAAAAATTGATTACGAACGCATGGATTCGCTTGCTCGCATCCATATTAAATCACTGGAGGAAACTTTTCTCATCTTTGTTCTTTATGAGAACACATGGAGCCGTGAGGAAAAAACCAGAAAGGCAAATGTGACTTTTGATGTCGTGATAGACGGAACAAGCCTGAATAGTGAAGAAAGATGTGATGTTATGGAATTAGGAAGCGAAGCTCTTAGCGCAGTCATTGAAAAATGTCTGCCAGGAACTCAAGTAGAGGAAGTAGTTGGACTAGTTCGTTCAAAAGAAGAGGCAAAAGATGAAAAATCTGCCAGTATACTTTTATCTGATACTGATACTGATGTATAAGCTACCAAAGCTCTAATAATTGGGCTGATGGTGGGGTCTGGGGGAATGATGAGCGACAGGTCATAAAAATATTATTACAAAATGCCCGTCACAGAATTATGAAACGGGCATTTTAATTTTTAGAGAGAATCCCTATTTACTAATTACTATTTACTAATCAGCTAATTAAATTCCACTCCAGGCATTGATGGAAAAGCTCCGCCTACGCCGGGCGGCATATCAACAATCGCTTTCATTTTTGCCGGGTCGGGCTTTCCCATTTCATCAAGCGTTATATCTAAAGTAACATCAGGCCCGCCCATGCCGGGATATTTAAATTCTGGAATAGGAAGCGGCTGTTTCATTGAACCGACACTTATCGTGAAAGTGCCGATTGCGCCGTTAAGCGCCGAGTTCATTAACTTTATATTGAATCCGCCAACGCTTCCAGTCATTCTATTTTTAATACTGCTAAAAGCTTCTTCATATCTATCGGCCGGTATGGATTGTCCCCCAATCGGATCTGTCATAACTGCAAGGTCGGCTTTTATATCAACTTGTATGTCCCCGATGTAAACCGTTCCGCCTTTATATGTATCGGCAGGCATATCAAACCGCCCAAGTTTCACGCGGTTCTCTCCTGGATGAAGCTGTAATGTTTTCGGTCCTTTCCATACGGAAACCTCGACTTTGTCTGTCGTTCCGAACGCGATATTATCCATCGTTGGCCGAACCTCAATCACGGTAATGCCTTGCGCGAGGTTATCGTCAACCATATAAAAATCAATCTGGCCGATGCCGAACGCGAAGTAGGGAATAAGGAGAATGCCGATAAATGCCGCGATTGTGTAACTTATCTTCCGTTTTGTGAGGAAGAAAACAAGAATCGCTATAATTGCGCCCGCGATAATAAGATACTTGAAATTATCCATGCCGAGCGTGCCGACCTTAATGACATACTCGGTAATGAACGCGCCGAGAATGCCCGTGAGAAATACGGTGCCGACGACTATAAAAAATTTTTTCATACGTACATTATACAATATTAGCTGTGCCCTCGAGAGGAATCGAACCCCTATTGCGAGATCCGCAATCTCGCGTCCTATCCGTTGAACGACGAGGGCCGTTAGAAATTTACCAAGCTGTGTTATTAATCCTATCTCTTAAATAGTAATGATAGCAATAAATATGCCCTTCACTAAATCTTGTAAAATTTCTAACGGTCCGAGGGCATTAAAAACTAAAACCCTATCAAATCCAAGAGAACATCAAGAAGCGAACTGTCATGTTCAACCTCTTGAATTTTTCTCTTTATAATTTCCCGCGCGTCCCAGATAGTTCGCGAATCGGCTGGGATATGCAGAAAAGGATTAAACATTATCTTACGCTTAAAAACAATCTCGTCTAGTTTGCCGGGACGTTTGCGTACGGAAAAATGCTGGAACTCGTTATATTCGTATAACTGATTTGCTATGCGAACTCCTTTTTCTGAAACCCTGAAGTCAATAACATTCGGCTCGCGTTTATTGTGCGTAAGTATAACTGCTGACGCGATAACGATGAAAACCCCAAAGAAGAAATTTTTTTGCCATATGGCGAATGCGAGAAAAATAAGTCCGGCAATTCCTATCTTCAAAAACCACCATGAGTCATGATGCGTATGCTCATATTCCGCCGCCCGCCAACTCACTTCACTTTTCGGTTTCTGTTCCATAGTACTTATATTGTATACCAGCGGGTTTTGCGCGTAAAAGCACAAAATAAAAAAGGGCTCATGAGTGAGCCCTTTTGCGCCGCAATTAAAATTTATTGTAATTTTAATTCTCAATCTTAACTTCCACGGGGGCGCCAGCCGGTCTTTCACCAGGGGCACGAACCGCTGACAAGGGAATAAATTGCCCTTCCAGTTGTTTTTGTCGGCGAATGACTCGCCATATCTTACCCCAAAAGGTCTCCTCTTCATGTTTCCCGGGTAAAAGTAATCCAACTTCCTCACCTTTTTTAATGATTTTCGCCGCATACGGATAGTCCGGAGAACCGTAACTTCCTGCATGGTCGCCGCCGCGTTCTCTCACTAAAAAACCGTGAGGGAAACTTAAATTGCTCTCCATAGGCACCGAAACTACTTGTCCGTCCTCGCCAATAAAGGATGGCGGCACCCCAGGAACCAGGTGAATAATTTGGCCGGTAGTCGCTGTTTTCATACTTCACACTCCTTTTACTTAGTTGTCCTTGGATGAGATTTTCAATACTACATAAGCTAAAAACATGCTAGCAGAAAGAGTATATTTTGTCAATATCTCGCTAAATACATCGCTTCTTCATCTAAAAACTAATCTTGTAGCCCCGACGGGATTTGAACCCATGTACCAGGCTTGAAAAGCCTGTGTCCTGACCAGACTAGACGACGGGGCCATGCCTTGCGAGCAATCTTATCAGATTTTTGTGCCAGTAGGCAATCTTTTATTAATTACGCGCAATAAACTTAACGAAAACCACAAGAGTTAATATACTCCAAATCAGTACAAGATAAGAATCATCTTTGGCGGTCCGGCTATTTAGCTTTCGTAAGGTTTCCTAGTGCACGGGCGCAATAAATTTTGCGGGTATAATAGGCATAGGCTCTGCATGCTTGGCCACTTATGGGCTACCACTAAAGCGCAGAGGCGTTATTATCCACCCTTACGAATTAGCTGGACTGCCTAAATTTATATAAGCGGTCGGAATGACAAACATCTCCAAGTGTTTACCTCCAACAATTTTCGGAGTGCGTTAGGACGTTGCAATCTGCCACAGTTGCAATAGTCGCCATTTCGTCTGCTATTTATAAAAAGCGCGTTATATCTCAACGCGCTTTTTTACTTTACCAGGAAACCCCGCACGCAGGCGGCGTCGTAACGAGTAGCCGCCGGAGTGCGGGGATGAATGGAACCGCTTACGGTATCGTCTGCGATACCGCTGGTTACGCAAGCGAAGCTTGCGACACAAAAGGAAACCCCGCACTTTAGTGCGGGGAGGAGGTCATTATTTTAGTTTCCTTAAATAGGTAATAATAAAAAACAGGCAGTACGATATGTGCTGCCTTGTTTTTATTTTAAAACAAAATTATATAAAAACCGCGATGATTCTTTCGCCCTCTTCCTGCCCTAAGTCCGTCAGGTGTAAAAATTCGCTTCCGTGCCTTTCAAGATGTCTGAGATCAATAAGTCTCTTGAGGCATCCAGGGCGCAAGATAATAGGCCAGCCAAATCGCGGATCAGAAGGACTTTCCACTTCTGAGGCGAGTTTGACACACAATACTGACTCTTCTTTATAGCAAACTTTTTTCGAAGAGCTTAAAGCAAGACAAACGAGAAGATTTTTTAATTCAAGAGGCAATTCAGGAGTAGATTGAATCTCCTCATCTAATAATACGTCGCTTTCTGGATGTCCTATCATTTTCACCTCTTTCTGCTATATGAAATTTTAAAACTATTTTCTAGTTGCATTGTACACCTTTTAATATAAAAAGTCAAATGGAGTTTCATAGAGCAAAGCTTGAAGATGCGCAAATGATGAGATAAACTCAAATTATACGGAGGTGTGGCTGAGTGGTTTAAAGCAACATCCTGCTAAGATGTTGATCGGGAAACCGGTCCGGAGGTTCGAATCCTCCCACCTCCGCCAAAATTCGGAATTCAAATTTCCGCCAAAAATATGGTCGGCGCGAAGC
>ERZ1292629.342-Hain-H43-01um-R1-342-length-49025-cov-10_pt1 | contig 49025 bp, 53 predicted proteins | sample MGYA00564399_ERZ1292629 | MGnify/ENA primary metagenome ERZ1292629 (study PRJEB36523, sample SAMEA6512636) | groundwater metagenome | collected 2019-01-08 | study: AquaDiva: Metagenomics assemblies of 32 groundwater samples
TTAGGAAAACAACAAAAGTTGTTACCAACGTACTCAGCCAGTGCAGTGTCTTGCTAAATCGGGCATTTGAAGCTAGAATGTGGTGAGACGTTAATCTCATTTGTCATCCCCGCGAAGGCGGGGATCCAGAAAGGCAATCGAAAATGTCCGGACACAGCAAGTGGGCGACAACCAAACGCAAAAAAGCGGCCGTAGACGCCAAACGGGCCAAGATCTTTACCCGGCTGGCTCAGCTGATTACCATCGCCGCCCGCGATGGTAAGAGCGGCGACCCGAACCTTAACGCGTCCCTGCGGGTGGCGATTGATAATGCCAAAGCGGTCAGTATGCCCAAGGAAAATATTGATCGGGCGGTCAAGCGCGGTCTCGGCGCCGACGGCAGCGCCGCCGCCATTGAGGAGATAGTCTATGAGGCCTACGGCCCTTTTGGGGCGGCAATTTTGATTGAATGTTTAACCGACAATCGCAACCGGGCAATCGCGGAGATTAAGGCAACTCTAAATCGGGCCGGCGGTTCCATTGCCGGGGCGGGGAGCGTGGCTTATCAGTTCAAAAGGGCGGGGGAGATCACCATTGATGCCGGCAAGAACAGTTTGGGCGAGGAGAATATTCAGTTGATGATTATCGATTCCGGCGCGGATGATTTTGATTTCGACGATGGTCTCTATGTGGTCCGGACCGGTTTTGCCGACCTTCATACGGTCAAGACGGCGCTTGAGGAGGCTGGAGTAGTTGTTGAGTCGGCCGAAGTGATTCAGATTGCAGTCAACCCGCTGGCGCTATCCGATGATCGGGCCGAAACGGTTGAGAAGCTCATCGATAACCTCGAGGCGCTTGATGATGTGACAGCGGTGTATACTAACCTAGCATAAGAGTTGAAACTTAATATGGAGGGTGTGTGAACTCAAAAACGATCAAGATCCTGGGTATTGATCCCGGGACCGGTCGGCTGGGCTGGGGTTTGGTTGAAAAACGGGGCCAGAGTATTGTCGCTAAAGATTATGGCTGTATCGAGGCAACCAAGGCAAGCCCGCTGAACGAACGTCTTCTCGCGATTTATCGCGGCATCTGTGCTATAATAAGAGAGCAGAAGCCTGATGAGGTAGCGATCGAGGAGCTCTTTTTCTTTAAAAACCAAAAGACTGTTATCAGTGTTGCCGAAGCGCGAGGCGTTATCCTCTTGGCGGCTACCGAGTGTGGTTTGCCCGTTTTTGAATACACGCCCCTGCAGGTTAAGCAAGCGCTAACGGGCTACGGCCGGGCCGAAAAGAAGCAGATGCAGTCAATGGTCCAGCTTACCTGCAAGATGGCCGAGCGTCCCAAGCCGGATGATGCCGCTGACGCTCTGGCCGTCGCTATCTGTCACGCCCAAACTTGCCAACGAATGTTGGCAAGTAAATAACCAAACATCAAGAAACAAATACCAAATAAATCACAATTACCTAAATAGCCAAATTTCAAGTTTTTGATCATTGAGTATTTGTTAATTGAGATTTGTTTGGTACTTGCGATTTGTTATTTGGAATTTCTCCGAAGGAGGGTTTGTGCCGCAATTGCGCCAGAACATTATCACCGGAGATTGGGTGGTGGTTGCCCCCGAACGGGCCAAGCGCCCTCAGGATTTTGTCATCCCCAAGGGAGTGAAGGTTGCTGACAAGACCAAGTGTCCCTTTTGTGTCGGTTCGCCGGGTTATCATAATAATGAAAAAATTCAGCGGGCCGGTTCGGCTAACATTTATGTGATCGAAAACCGCTACCCCGCCTTTATTGCGGATGAATCCAAAACCAGTCAGCGTAGTTTCTACCCGGAGAGCGGTTTTTATCGGGCTCGACCCTCGGTTGGCGATCATGAAGTCATCGTTATCAAGGATCATAATCTTAGTCTTTTTACTCTATCCAAGAGTTTGATGGCCGAGCTTTTGGAAGTTATGCGCCAGCGCTATCTTTGGATTCAGGAGTATGAAAAAGTTTCTTCAATTATGCCCATCTATAATCAGGGGGCGGAGTCGGGAGCATCGATCGACCATCCCCACGCCCAGATCTTTGCCTCCGGCATTGTGGCTAACACCGTCGGGCGGGAGATGGATGGGGCGGATCGTTACTACGGCATCAACGGCGCCTGTATTTACTGCGATATCATCAGACACGAGATGAAGCAGAAAGTACGGGTTGTCTACGAAAATGATCATTTTTTGGCCTTTAACTTCTTTGCCTCGCGTTTTCCCTTTGAAACGTGGATCGCGCCCAAACGCCACGAGAGCCAATTCGAGCTGTCATCGCAAGCAAGCCTCCGCGATTTTGCTGATGCCGCTGTAGAGGTTTTGGCCAAACTCAACAAGATCTTAGATACGCCGCCGCTTAACTTCTACATTCATACCCTGCCGACAATTCTGGAGGATTCGGCCTCTTATCACTGGCATCTGGAGGTAGTGCCCCGGGTGGCGAATTATGGCGGCTTCGAACTGGGCAGCGAGGTTATTATCAATGTGATGGCGCCGGAGATTGCCGCCGCTTATTTGGCCGGCCGCCATATTGTTGATCAAAAAGTCCTTCTGGGACAGTTAAACAAAGCAAGTTAATGATCCAGCTTAAACGAAATCCGCACAATCCGATTATCAAGCCCCGGCCGGGCATCTGGTGGGAAAAGCGGGGAGTTTTTAATCCCGGCGTTATTTTTGATGGCGAGGTTTTCCATCTCCTTTATCGGGCGGTTGGCGCCGATAATGTTTCGCGTTTTGGTTATGCCTATTCTGTTGACGGGGTAAACTTTCTGGGTTTTCGCGATACCCCCGCCTTTGCTCCCTTTGAGGGTGATCCTAATGAGCGTCTCGGTTGCGAGGACCCGCGTTTGACTTGCCTCAATAATACCTATTATATTGCTTACACCGCTGTCTCACTGCGCGGACCGGAAGCAGCACAAGATTATCCCTTGGCGGCAGGTGTCTCCTGTAATGTTCGGGTCGGCTTGGCCTCAACGAAAAACTTTAGCCACTTTGATCGCTTGGGAATGGTGATCGGCAATGTCAATACCAAGGATGCCGCACTCTTTCCGGCCAAGATTGACGATCACTATCTTATGCTTCACCGGGTCGAGCCGGATATCTGGATCGCTTACTCTAAGGATTTGAGTCATTGGCATGACCACAAGATAATTCTGCGTCCCCGGTCTGATTCTTGGGATAGCAAGAGAATCGGCGGCGGGGCGCCGCCGCTGGCGACGCCCTATGGCTGGCTTCTCTTCTATCATGGTGTTGACGGTCAAGGTATTTACCATCTGGGCATTGTTGTGCTAGACTTAAAAGACCCGGCAAGGGTTTTGTACCGGAGTGTTTCTCCGGTTTTTTCGCCGGCACAGTCTTACGAGAAGAGGGGCAACGTTAATAATGTTGTCTTTACCTGCGGTGTGGTTGAGAGGGCTGATCACTTTTGGATTTATTACGGTGCGGCTGATTTATGCATCGGGTTGGCCACGGTTGCCAAGGAGGAACTGCTCGAGGAGGTGGCGAGCGGGCTTAAGCACGAAGAGCTTCCCCAGCGCTTAGGTGCGGAGTTGTCGCCGCTGACAAAGTGAAAGATTATGGACCGATCGAAAATCAAAATCGCCTTTTTTTCAACTTATCCTCCCCGAGAATGCGGCATTGCCACCTTTACAAAGTCCTTTGTCAGAATCTTTGATGAGCTCTATATTGAGGATAAAACGAAGATAATCGCCCTGAGCGACGAAAAGGGGAAGTATCAGTACTCTGACCGGGTTGTATTTGAAGTTGATCAGTATAATCAGCAGTCCTATGTTCGGGCGGCTAATTTTGTTAATGAGAGTGATATTGAGGTTGTCAGCCTCCAGCACGAGTATGGTATCTTTGGCGGCGAGAACGGCGAGTACATTATCAGATTTTTAGAGAGCGTTGACAAGCCGGTGGTGACGAGCCTCCACTCCGTTCTGCGCCAGCATTCTTTGCATCGGCACCGCGTTACCCAGCGAATTTTGGACCTCTCCGACTCGGTGGTGGTGATGACTTATGGCGCTAAGCGTCTTTTGCTTGAAGAATTTAATATTAATCCTCTCCGGATTAAGATAATTCCGCACGGTGTTCCCAACGTCCGCTTTGATGAGCATGAAAAGATAAAGCAGGAGATGGGCTATGCCGGCAAAACGGTTTGTCTGACCTTTGGTCTGATTAATCGCGGCAAGGGGATTGAATTGGCGATTGAGGCGGTGAGCCGTCTTGCCAAGCGCTTTCCCGATATGGTTTACTTGATTGCCGGCGCGACTCACCCTGATATCTTAAAACGCGAAGGTGAACTCTACCGGAAGAGGTTGGAGAAACTGGTCAGGGATTGGTCGCTCTCGGATCGAGTTATCTTCATTAACCGCTATCTCGATTACAAGGAGCTGGTTGACTATCTGATCGCAACCGACATTTATATTGCCCCCCAGATTGATTTTAATCAGTCGTTCTCCGGCACCCTCTCATACGCTCTGGGGTGCGGCAATGCGATCATCTCCTCGCCAACAAACTACGCTCTGGAGATTCTGGCTAACGGTCGCGGTTCAATTGTCAAGCCGGAGGTCAGGGCAATTACTCGCGAGCTCAAAAGCTTGCTCTCCTCCGCCTCCAAGCGGGAGAGAATCCGCTTTAAGGCTTACCAGTTTGCGCGCGAGATGATCTGGCCGCGGGTCGGCATCGATTATTTAGCCGTAATGCAATCAAATCTCTTTATGAAAAATGAAAAATGGCGTTCCCGTTTGCCCGATTTGGCCGAACTGCCGTCCACGGACCACCTTATCCGGCTGACCGATGACATCGGTATCGTCCAGCATGCTCTCGCTCAGCGGCCGGATTATCGTTTTGGCTACAGCATCGACGACCAGGCTCGGGCGGCTATTGCTTGCGGCGGTCTCCTGAAGGTAAAACCCGATGCCAAGATTGAGTCTCTTCTTGAAATCTATTTGAGCTATCTCGACAAAGCAGTCGATCAGGACGGCGTAATTCATAACTTTCTGGACCAGAACGAGCAGTACATCGATCGGGTCGGGTCGGACGATTCAATCGGCCGGAGTTTTTGGGCCCTGGGCTACCTCGCGGATATACCCGATTTGAATAAGCGGTTACGGGATAAAATTTTGGAGCTTCTGCCTCGCTATCGATCCCGATTGAGCAGTTCCTACACTCAATCGATCGCTTATAATCTCTTGGGGTTCTGCTATCTTCGGGACAGGGAGAAGGCGTCGCGTCTGGCTGATATTCTGGTCGAGCGCCTTCGGGAGAACTCCGAGAATGGCAAGTGGCACTGGTTTGATGATCGGATGACGTATGGCAACGGTATTATTCCCTATGCCCTGCTTAAGGCTTACCGCCTGCTCAAAAAGAAAGAGTACCTGGAGACAGCGCTCGGTGCGGTTGAGTTTCTGCGGACAACTTGCCGCTACAAGGGAATCCCTCTGCCCATTGGTCAGGATGGCTGGTATGCCAAAAACGGCAAGAAAGCCATCTTTGATCAGCAACCTCTGGAGGCGGGGGATATGGTTCTTCTGTACAATGAACTCTATGATTTGACCAATGAGCAGAGGTATCGGGATCGGGCGATTGAGTGGCTGGGCTGGTACTTTGGCAACAACATCAGCAGTATTGTTCTCTATAACAACATTACTCACGGTGTGTGCGACGGTCTGACGCGCAAGGGCTGCAATGTCAATCAGGGCGCCGAATCAACCGCCGTCTACCTCCTGGCCCACTTATCATTCCGCAACGTTCTCTGATATTAACATAGAATATCCTCATCGGCCCGGCGGTTGTTCTATTGGCGCTCTTTTGCTATAGTATGAGTCAGTTTGGACTAATATTTGGAGAGGTGATTTGAGGTGTAATGGATAACTTGGTCTGCGATAAATTCTCTATTATTATCCCGGCTTACAACGAAGCCCGGACGATTCGGGGCGTGATTATCGAAGCGCTTAAAGTCAAAGAGGTCTCCGAGCTTATTGTTGTTGATGACGGCAGTGCTGACGGCACCGAGAAGGCGGTCCGGAAGCTTCTGGGCGACCCTCGGGTTATTTTTGTCTCTCACAAGAAGAACCGCGGCAAAGGCGCGGCTCTGCGGACAGGCATCAAAAAAGCCAAAAACGAGGTAGTGATGTTTTTGGATGCCGATCTGCGCAATATCACCGGCCATAAAATCAGAAAGATCGCTCTGCCGGTTTTATCCGACGAAGTCGACGTGTCTCGGGCCAGTTTCTGCCGCCGCCGCGGGCGGGTGACCGAGTTTGCCGTCAAGCCGATGATGAAGATTCTCTTTCCCGGTATGTACTTTGATCAGCCCATTAGCGGTCAGGTTTGTGCCAAAAAGTCGTTCCTGGAGGCTCTCGATCTCGAAAACCGCTGGGGGGTGGATATCGGCATTCTCCTTGATGCCATTCAAGCTGGCCAACGCATTATCGAGGTTGATATCGGCAAATTGGAGCACAAGGCCAATTCCAGTGAGAACATTGCCGAGATGTCGATGCAGGTACTGGAGATGATGATCAAAAAAGCCGGCTTGATTCAGCATAAATATAAGTTGGTGGTTTTTACCCTTGACAACACTCTCATACCTAAAGATTCCCTTCTCCTGATTTTTAAAAAACTCAAAATTGATGAAGACATGGGTAAATTGCAGCAGGATCTCAGGGAAAACAAAATTGCCTTTCGGGAGTTTACCGAGCGGGTAACCAAGTTGCTTGCCGGTGTCAGCCAAACGGAAATTGAGGAGATCTGCCGCAAGATTCCTCTGGCCAAATATGCCTTGGAAGTGATTAGAGCGTTGCGTAAAAGAAAGTATGAAGTTGCAATCGTCAGTTCCAATTTTTCGCCGATTGTCAGGCCGATTACCGAGAGACTGGGGGTCAGTTTAGTCGAGTGCGTTAATTTAGAAACGAAGGATGGCAAAATCACCGGAAAGATCTCCGGCGAGGTCAAGGATAAGTGGCTTAAGGATGACCTAGAGACGGCCTTTGAAAAAGCCTTTGCTCGAATTGCTAATCGAGTCAAGATAAAGTCATCCGAAACGATCATGGTTGCCAACTCACCCAAGTGTCTCTCGCTGTTTAATCGGAGCGGCCTCTCCGTTGCCTGCCGCCCGAGCGACAAGATTTTGCGAGAAAAGGCTGACAAAACCATCAGCATCCTGCCAGAGCTGCTAGCCATTATTGAGTAATCAAGGAGGACCGGTATGGAGAAAGTGCTCGCTCATCCTGATTCAACTGCTCCAGAGGGGGCGGAGTATTGGTTGCTTCGCCACGGCAAAGCACCCCATAACCAACCGGATGAGGTGGCGACATTTGGCGGCGGCCAAGTTGATAATGAGTTGACAGAGGGGGGCATTAAAGAAGTTGAAACTTTGGCTGCCGAGATTGCCGCTGAGGGTGGAGTTGATCTCTTAATTTGCAGCCGGATGAAGCGCTCGCGTCAAACTGCTGAGATTATTGCCCGAATTGTCAGGGCAAAGACTGGCCGGGAAGCACCAGTTGTCAGCATTAGTGATCTCGAAGAAGTTGATGTCGGCGATTTTACCGGGCACACCGAAGGCGAATCACGGGCAATGGATGCTCAGGCGGCGAATGCTTTTTACGAGGGGAGAATCAGAGATTTAAATTTTCCCGGCGGCGAAGATTATGCCAAACTCCAACAACGTGTTAAAAGTGTTAAACGTCAGGTTAAGGAAATGACCTTGGGCCACAAAAGGGTGGCGATTGTTGGACACGGGATATTTAACCGGGTTATTATGCATAATCTTTATCCGGATCTCGAAGATGTTTGGCGGCCAACAGCTTATCCGCATGATAAGGTTTATGTGATTGACCTACCCAACGACATAATGGCGGAGTTGCTGACAAGAGGGTCATAGGCATTATTTTGGGGTTGATATGAAAAGGGTACTCTTAATAAGCTGGTTTTTCTACCCTAAGACGGGCGGCGTGGAGACACTGATGCTAAACCAGGCCAAGATGTTGGCCGAGCAAGGTTATGCTGTGACCGTCCTGACTTTTTGGGGAGAGGGGTTGCCGGCAACGGAGAGGCTTGGCGGAATTAAGGTTATCCGACGGGAATTTTTGAGTACGCGGGAGCCCTACCCCCTCTCGAAGTTGTCTGTTGAATTTGGGGCAATTCTGGATCAGGCTAGTCCCGACATCGTTCATTTTCATAACGGCTCGTATCCGGCGGCGGCCCAGGATATGACCATCGGTGTCGATAAGATCTTGACGATGCTTAAAATTATCAGGGCAAGGGCAATTCCGATTGTTGAGCATTCTCATAACGCTCAGCTTAAAAATCCGGAATTGACGAGACCGTTGCGGGATTTTGACTGGGACTGCGTCATTTGTGTTAGCAGATTTGTTAAAGATCGCTGGCTTGAACTTGGCACTGGCGCCAAATGGCTTCAAGTTATTTACAATGGGATTGATCTTGGTTCTTACACAAATGTTCCGCCGGCTGAGGAATTTATCAAACTGAAAGAAGGGAGTGGCAAAAAGATCATCTTCTTCCCAGGTCGGGTTATCAGTATGACAACCGGAGAGCTAAGCAAGCAGAAAAACTTCAGTTTGGTTCTTGATGCTTGTTGTGGGCTTGTTAAAAGAGGAATCAAAAATTTTTTACTTGTGGCTATTTCTAATCACTCTTATGCCAACACTGCGGCGCAGGCAACGCTTGAAATGTTAAGAAAAAGAATCCATCAAAATGGTCTTGCGGATTACGTAGTGTTTATCGAACCCGTTGATCCTCAAAAAATGCCGAGCTACTATGCCGGCTGTGATATTGTCTGCGTTCCCTCGTTTAACGAAACATTCGGTTTGGTTTATCTTGAGGCGATGGCTTCCGGTAAAGTTGCCATCGCTTCCAACACCGGAGGGCCCAGGGAATATATTAGCAACAGAGAGAATGGTTTTGTTGTTAGTCCGGAGAATTGCGAAGAGTTGACCGCTGTTTTAAAAAAGCTTATTAATGAAGAATATGATCTGAATAGTCTGCGACAGCAGGCTTTGGTGTCCACCAAGAAGTTCTCGATTGATAAATTTATCAAAAAAATTAGAGCGGTTTACAAAAAGGTTGAGGAGGAGTCGTGAAACCGAAGGTCAGTTTTATTATCGCAACTAAAAACAGGGCTGGGCTGATTGGTGAGACAATTAAGTCTTTGCTTGGCCAAACAGTGAAAGAATGGGAGGCAATCATTGTTGATGATCACGGTACCGACGACACCATGGAGGTTGTCAATCAATTTAGAGACAATCGCCTGAGGTATTTTAAGCTAATCGATGCTCACGGCAGCGGTGTTAGTTGTGCTCGCAATTTTGCCGCTTTGCATGCTATGGCCGATATTGCTACTATTATGGATTCTGATGATCTCTGCTACCCCCGGCGAATTGAGTTAACACTGACCGCATTTCAGAATGACCCCGACCTCGATGTATTTTATGGCGATATTGATATCTGGGAGGAGGATATCGGGATAGTTAGAGATAGAAAAACTCCTGCCCTACCTTATTCGCTGGAACGGCTACGCCGTACCTCGTTTATTCCTCATCCGACCGTTGCTATTAAAAGGCAAGTACTAATTAATTACCCCTACAATCAGTATTTTCGAATGGCTGAAGATTACGAGCTTTTGACTCGCTTGGCGGTGGCAGGTAAGAAATTCGGAGCTACCAGCAAAAAGCTTGTCAAATACCGCCAGGGCAAACAAAACACCTCCTCGGCACACGAGTCAAGAAAAACATTAGTGGAAAAATATGATAGCCTGGTTAAAATGATTCGGGGCTGGCTTAGTTATGACTCCGCCATTTTAGCTGAAATTGAAGAGCTAGAATCGGTCGAGGCAACATCGGCTAAATAGCTAATTACAGAAGGTAAAAAATTGACTAAAGCAAATTTCCAATCGAGCTGTAAATTAATAAAGGATAAACTTGGGTTTACCGGAGAGAAGATCTATGTTGCCGACAATAAGCGAGGACGCCTTATTGCTGCTGGCAATTGGCGTGGCGACAAAGCGGTGTTGAAAATAGTTTCCCTCAAGCAACCCAGAATTTTAGAGCGGTTTGAGCGAGAAGCTGAATCCGATCAATTGGTGCGGGAGAGGTGGTCTGGTGCAGATCGAGATCTAATCTTGCCCACCAGGGTTCTTTCTTGGGGAGTTGATCTCGGCTGTGTTTGGATGGTGCGGCTTTTTGGTGAGGGCAAAACACTCTCTATTGATCGAAGAAAGAAAGAGGATGCTCTTTTTGACAAAGATGTTATCAGAAAAGAATTTCTTAATTCGCCCAGGCTCTTGATACCAAAAATAGGCAGAGTTCTTAGGAGTTTTCAAAAAATTGAGGTTAATTCTCGAGAGAGAACGCTTTGGAATAAAAAATATCCGTTGCGTTACCCTAGAAAATTAGATAAATCAATCAAAGAGGAACTGGGACAACTTATTGGTTTCGATCTTTCACCCCACTACCAATTTTACCAGAACATTGAGGAGCATTTATTCCAGGATAATCAGGTCGGAGCCTTTATGGGTGATTTTGTTCCGCCAAATATTATTGTGAAGAGCAATAAGGATATTTCACTGTTTGATTTTGAATGGTTTGGTTTTGACAACAAAATGATGGATATTGTTTCTTTCTGGTTGACCCTATGGCGTTATCCATCATGGCAGAGGGTTTTTTTGCACTATTATGATTTTAACAGGAACGAAAAGGATAATTTTCGAGCTGGCGTTATTCGGCAAATCCTTTTAAGCGGCTGGGTTCCGAGACTTGTCGCAGGTCGCCAAAAACATCAGTGGACAAAGTATTTGAAGTTATCAGGAGAATCATTTGAGGCGCTGGTTGGCACCAATAATTCTTAACCCGACATAAGTCACTGCGCTCCTTTTAACGCTTTGTCGCCCTTTCGGGCATCATCATATCTTGTTATAATAAGCAGCTTGGCGGGGAAGCTGCTTATTATATTATGGATGACCGGTCAAAGATTAAAACTGCCATTTTATCAACTTTTCCCCCGCGGCAGTGCGGAATCGGCACTTTTGCCAAATCTCTTTTTAATAATCTCTCTAACCTTTATTTGGCCGAACCGCCCGCCGTTTTGGCGATTAATGATGAGCGCGGCTTGTACGGATATCCGCCGGAGGTGATCTGGCAGGTTGATCAGTTTAACGAGAAAGCCTATGTCCGGGCGGCGGAGTTTGTTAATCAGAGCGGCATTGAGGTTATTAGCCTTCAGCACGAGTATGGTATCTTTGGCGGCGAGGATGGCAGCTTTATCCTTCGTTTTTTAGAGGCGGTCAACAAGCCGGTGGTGACGAGCCTTCACTCGGTGTTGGCGGAGCACAGTGAACATCGCTCCAAGTTGACCCAGCGGATCTTGGACCTCTCCGACTCGGTCGTCATTATGACGAGCGGAGCGAAAAAGGTTCTTCTGGAAACCTTTGTGGTTGATCCGAGAAAATTAAAAATTATCGCTCACGGCGTTCCCAACGTCCGGCTTGACAGTAAAGAGGCGGCCAAACTTAGCCTGGGCCTGGAAAACAGGATTGTTCTGGCCACATTTGGACTCCTAAACCGCGGCAAGGGAATCGAATTTGTCCTCGATGCTCTGCCGGAGGTGGTCAAAAAATATTCGAATATTCTCTATCTGATTATCGGTACCACTCATCCCGATATCCTCAAGCTGGAGGGTGAAAGCTATCGCCAGAATCTTACTAAGTTGATCGAGCGACTGTCGTTGGGAGATCAGGTGCAGTTCATAAATCGTTTCTTAGACTATCCCGATCTGATTACCTATCTACGAGCTGTGGATATCTATCTTTCGCCGCAGTTAGACTTAGCCCAGTCTTTCTCCGGGACGGTTTCTTACGCTATGGGTTGCGGCAGTGCCGTGATCTCCTCGCCAACAAACTATGCCCGGGAGGTTTTGGCGGGGAAACGGGGAGTGATTGTCGGCGCCAAGCCGCCGCTGATTGCCAAAGAGATACTCAAATTAATTGATTCGAAAAACAGTTTAAAAAAGATGCAGCTGCGCTCCTACCAGTTTGCCCGAACCCACATTTGGCCCCAGGTGGCGCTGGAGGCTCTGCATGTCTTGGAGTCAAACCTCTTTATCAAGAAGGAGAAGTGGCAGCAGCGTCTGCCGAACTTTGCCGATCCGCCGCCCCTTGATTTTCTGTACCGTTTCTCGACCCCGATTGGTGTCTTGAGCCAGACTCGCACATCCGGGGATGAGGTCAGCTACAACCTGGATGATCAGGCGATGGCGCTCCTTGCCTGTCTTTTATGCCGGGAATATTTTTCCCGGCGGGGACGAATTAATCGGCTAATGGAGGCACACCTTCATTTTTTGCGGCGAGTGATTGGCGAGGACGGTGTTATTAATCAGGGTCTCAATGGCGAGGAAGGGCGGGTTAGCCGTGTTGCTTCAGGCGAGATGATCAGCCGCTCTTTTTGGGCGCTGGCGGCTTTTCTGGCCCGGTCAAATGTTTCATTAAGAGAACGGGAATTAGTCCAGGGAACACTTAATATCTATCGAACTCGAATTCGCAACACCTTGGTTCGACCGATTGCTTTTAATCTTTTGGCCTTTGCGGCTCTCTCTGACCAGGGGGAGGTAGGGCGCCTGGCCGATAGTCTGGTTGAGCGATTTGAACAAAATAGCGACAATAGCTGGCAGTGGTTCGAGGACGACTTAACATGGGGCAGTGCTTTTATTCCTTATGCGCTAGCAAGTGCACATCAGGTTGATGGCAACGACCGCTACCTGGAAACGGCTCTGGCGGCGACACACTTTCTGGAGCGGATCTCGCGTTATAAGGGGATACCGGCTCCTGTCGGCCAGGATGGCTGGTATCGGCGATCCTATCGCCGCGCCTTCTTTGATCAGCTCTCAACCGAGCCGGCCGGAATGGTTATTCTCTACAACAAGCTTTTTGCCCTAACGGGCGAGGAGAAGTATCGCGAAAAAGCGCTCGAGTGGCACGGCTGGTACTTTGGCAATAATATTTTAGAGGCAATTATATATGATAATATCACCCGCGGAGTTTTTGACCGGCTGACGCGCCGCGGTCCGGATAAGAGTCAGAGTGCCGCTGCCAGTATTGCCTACATTCTGGCTTATTGTTCCTTTGGTAAAAATAATCGGTCACGTTAATCGTTGAATGGTAACCTGTCTCGACTGCCAAGCCGAGACAGGTAGCCGGCAAACGCAAAACGCTATCCCGATCGAGTTTTGATTGGAAGCGTATGGCTTGGCAAGAGGGTGATCTTGCCTTATCATAGAAGTATGATCGGCTATCTTACCGGTAAAACTATTCTCTCTCGCCCCGGCTGGCTTATTCTGGAGGTGGGTGGTGTTGGCTATAGAATTAAAACCAAGCCCGGCTTGGGCGTGGAGGAGGGGAGGACGGTTTCTTTTTATATTCACCATTATTTGCGGGAGAATATTGAGGATCTCTACGGCTTTGATTCTCCGGTTGAGTTGGAACTTTTCGAGAAGCTTCTCTCGGTTAACGGTGTCGGGCCCAAGGCGGCGATCGCCATTATGACCCTGGGTGATGCCAAGCGAATTACGGCGGCGATCGCCGGCAATAGCCTTGATTTCTTTTTGGCGGCGCCGGGCATCGGCAAAAAGGCGGCGGCCAAGATTATTCTCGATCTCAAATCAAAGATCTCTCTTGGTGATGATGCCGATGTTTTGAACCAAATGGATGCCGGCGGTGAGGTTGTCGAAGCTCTAGCCGCCTTGGGCTATAAAAAAGCCGAGGTCACTAAGCTCTTGGGTCGAATCCCGGCCGAGATTAATAATGCGGAAGAAAAAATTCGCTGGTGTCTCAAGAATATGAAGACCGAAGCTTGAAGATTGTGTGTCGGGCGTTTGCGGTTGGATTATTGTTGCTATATAATATCCATAGTGGCAATGATCCATATCGGTTTTTTGTGTTAAAACAAGGAAGAAATGGCGCGAGAAAGTAATTTGGTTAATCTTGCATCCGATAATGACATAGAGTTTGAGGAGACCTTGCGGCCCAGGCGGATTGGCGATTACATTGGCCAAAGCCAGATCAAGGACAATCTCCTGATCCTAATTAAAGCGGCGCAAAAGCGCGGGGAACCACTGGAGCACGTAATGCTCTATGGTCCGTCCGGGCTCGGCAAAACAACTCTGGCCCACGTTATTGCGGCGGAGATGGGGGCGGGGATACGAGTCACCTCCGGTCCGGCGATTGAGCGAGCCGGCGATCTGGCCTCCATTCTCACTAATCTGGCCGAGGGCGACATTCTTTTTATCGATGAAATCCACCGGATTAATCGGCACATCGAGGAGGTGCTTTATCCGGCGATGGAGGATTTTGCTCTTGATCTGGTTGTGGGTAAGGGGCCCTCGGCTCGGACGATGCGAATTGAGTTGCCTAAATTCACCCTGATCGGGGCCACGACCCGGGTTGGTTTGCTCTCCTCGCCGCTTCGGGATCGCTTTGGCGCCCTTTATCGTCTCGAATTCTATGATCACAACGAACTTTCCGGCATTATTAACCGCTCTGCCCGGATTCTTGATGTGGGCGTTGATAGGGCGGGAGTCGCCGAGATTGCCAAACGCTCCCGTCGGACGCCGCGGATTGCCAACCGCCTCTTGCGGCGGGTACGTGATTACACTCAAGTTAAGTGTGAGGGTTCAATTAATGCCGGCAACGCTCATGAGGCCCTAAACAAGCTTGAGGTGGATGAATTTGGCCTGGATCGGAGCGACCGCGAGTATCTGCGGACGATTACCGACAAATTTAGCGGCGGCCCGGTTGGTTTGGAGACGATTGCCGCCGCCATTGCCGAAGATCGGGACACCATTCTGGATGTGATCGAGCCCTATCTGCTCCAGCTCGGTTTTATTAATCGGACCAAACAGGGTCGGGTGGCGACCCCGCTTGTCTATAAGCACTTAAATTTACCACTTCACCAAAGGAAACAGTTTCTACTTTAATTAACCGGGGGAGATATGGTTGCGGCTAAGAAAAAAGTTCTGGTTCATGCTTGTTGTGCTGCTTGTGCCAGTTATCTTGCGCGGCAACTTGGCGACGAGGGCTTTAATCCCGTTATCTTTTTTTATAATCCCAACCTCTCCATGGGAGAGTATGACAAAAGATTGTCCGGAGTTAAATTGCTGGCGCGTCAGGACAATATTGGTTTGATTGCTCCAAAGAGGCAGGCCGAGGACTATACGGTCTTAATTTCGCCCTTTTGTGATCCGGCCTCTATCAAATATATCAATGACCGGGAAAGATTGGAGCGGCGGTGCCGGGAGATCCTTATTAATCTTCTTTTAGAACGAACTGCTTACGAGACGAAACAGAATCGTTTCCATCACTTTACAACGGCTATGCTCTGTTCACCCTATCGTGATCACAGTACGATTTGGGATATGGGGTTATCGGCGGCCAAGGATCATCACCTGGAGTTTTACTATAAAGATTTCCGCAAGGGTTACTGGATGGGGCGCAATTATGCCAGAAAGTACAACCTGAGCATTCCTGTTTATTGCAGTGACTACTTGGGCTAACAGACGGAGGTGTCAATGTCTTATTTACTTACTATCTACCTGATCTTTTTGATTGGCTATGCACTCTATAGCGCTGTTGGCATTTATCACCTTTGGCGCTTTGGCTATGTCGGCGACTTAACCAAGCCGGTTATTGTTGTTTATTGTTTCGTCTCTTTGGCGGTGATTGGTTTTTCACTTTTTTTGATTGCCGGTCGAAACTATGAGTTTATAGTCAGTTGGGCCAATCATAACTAAAGTATGAGGTTTTATGAAAAAATCACACAAATACTTTCCCAGCCAGAGGGAGACAGAGGAGGTTTTTCTTCTGCTTCGGCGGCACTGGTTTGCCTATGTCCCCTTTGCGTTCATCGCTCTGATTATGTCTCTGCCCTTAGTTTTCATCTCGCTCTATTGGACTAATAATCCGGAGGTGGTTGCCGGCATTGTCGGGGATGTTTTAATCATGCTTGGCGCCTCCTACCTTCTCTTCGTTGTCAGTTTGCTCCTTTACGGTTTTATTGATTATTATCTTGATGTTGATATTATCACCGATCAGCGCATTGTTGATATTGAGCAGAACGGTTTCTTCCGGCGGAAAATCGCCGAGTTGAGCCTCAATCAGGTTGAGGATGTGGCCGCAAGTGTAAACGGCCCATTTCAAACCCTGCTTCACTTTGGTGATATTCATATTCAAACGGCCGGCACGAAGCCTAATTTTGTTTTCAATTCAATCCCTCATCCCTACCGGATCTCGAAAATCATCCTCGATCTCCATGACGCTGACGTGGCCAAAACGGCGGCTGAACGAAACAAAATCCTCTCCGGGTTAGGAGAAGTTTCGGATAGTAGCTTGGAAGATAAGCGTTTAGCAACGAATGCGCCCGGACCGGATGCGGCGGTAGAGCCGGCGATCAAGAGAGTGATTAAGCCGGTTTCGGAAAAACTTTTGGCCGGCGTCACTCATGATGAGGCGATGGCGAAGATAACCGACAAGGTGCAACTCAGCGGAGAGATGAAGGAGGGCGAGGCGATTGATTTGGGATAAATATATCAAAGGTCAAAAATCAAATACGAATATTAAAAGTAAAAATTTGAACCTTTGGTGTTAGCAATGAAGTTGTCTGACTTTGATTATAATTTACCGGAGGAGCTTATTGCTTCTCATCCGGTAGTGCCGCGGGATCACTCGCGGTTGCTTATTTTACATCGTGATTCCGGTCGAATTGAACATCGCCATTTTTATGATTTGTCCCGGTACCTCCGAGCGGGAGATGTCCTGGTTTGCAACGACACAAAGGTTTTTCCGGCCAGGCTAATCGGCCGCAGAGCAGAAACCGGCGGCCGGGTTGAGGTCTTGTTGGAGAGAGAGTTATCGCCGGATCAATGGCGAGTAGTCGGCCGGGGCTTAAAGGTGGGGCAAAGGATAGTTTTTGCCGGTTCTAACCTGAAAGCTATCATTACCGGCAAGGAAGATGAAACTTATCTTGCCTCTTTCAACTACGCCGGTGAGGATTTTTTTACGGAGCTGGAGCGAATCGGTCAAGTGCCTCTGCCTCCCTATATCATTCGGAGACGGACAGATCGTATCGGTGAGCGGATAAATGAATATGGGAACGATCGAAAAAATTATCAAACCGTCTACGCTCGGCATCGCGGCAGCGCCGCCGCTCCAACCGCCGGCCTGCACTTTACGCCGGAATTAATCGATCGCATCAAGCAGATGGGCATTAAGGTTCTGAACCTAACCCTTCATGTTGGCTTGGGGACCTTTGCGCCGGTCAAGTCAGAAAATGTTGAGGACCATAAAATGCACTCGGAGTACTTTTCGATCGGGAGAGAGATAATCGAAAAAATAATTTTAGCCAAGAGAGAACATCGTCGCATCATCGCTATTGGGACGACGACCACCCGCGTATTGGAGCATGTCTTTAGCGATCCTATGATATGTGATACGAAATACGTGCTACGTGACCTCAGCGGCTGGACCGACATTTTCATTCATCCGCCATACCAATTTAAATGTATTGATGGTCTGATCACCAACTTTCACTTGCCCCGGTCAACTCTACTTCTGTTAGTCTCGGCTTTTGCCGGCCCGGCCTGGATTAAAAAGGCCTATGCCGAGGCCGTTAACCGCAGATACCGCTTCTACTCCTACGGCGACGCCATGCTGATTATCTGACAAAAAACGGGAGCAAGGCGACTCCGCACTTGCTCTTGGAATATGTGGAATTGTATTCCGAAAATCAGAGGTAATTATACCAAATCTCAACGGTTGTTGAGATTTGGTATAATTCGCCGGCAAGCATTTGGTTAACCTTAACCTTGACTTTAGAAGCGGCACCTGCTTTAATCTGCAATTAGTGGCTCTGTTTGCCACTGTAGGGGGGGTTAAGCTAGACTAACGATACCGGCCGGTGATGATGTTTTTGCGAACGGTCCAGGAGTCTTGGATCATACGGAGACCGTCTTTAATCGGGTTAACGGTAGAGTGCGGGTTATCGTACCAGGTAATACCGGCCTCCTTAACTTTATAGTCAAGCTTGCGGGCGATAGCCAGAATTTCAATATCAAAAGAGAAGCGCTCAAAGGTCTGGCGCTTAAATATTTTTTCCGCCGCCTTGCGCTCAAAGAGCTTAAAGCCGCACTGCGTGTCTTTGATGCCGCCAACGGCCAGGATCTGGATAAAGATATTTAAAAAGCGGCTGCCCAGGACTCGGTGGAGCGGTTGAGGCCGAGCCAGCTTACCGCCATTGGCATAACGTGAGCCGATGACAACATCATACTTATTAATATATTGTAATAATTTGTCCACTTGTTCGACCGGTGTTGAATTATCGGCATCGGCAAAGAGGATATACTTACCGGTTGCAGCCAGAACGCCCTCCTTTACAGTGTAGCCCTTGCCGCGATTCTCTTTGCGGTCGATCACCCTGAGATGGGGCATTTTATTTTTATAGGCGAGAGCGGCCTCGGCTGTTTTGTCCGGCGAGCCGTCAACGACGATGATAACCTCAATTTCAAAATCAACCCCCTTCATATATGCAATGATGGCATCGAGAATGAGATGAATCCGCTCCTCTTCTTTGTATGCCGGTACGATAATTGAGAGATAAATATTCTTATCCATAAAAATCCTTCTTTAATTTTTTTGACTTGGCAGAAGCGAGTTAGTGACATTCTCTTCGGGAAAATCAATGGCCTCGATGAGATAGGGCGACTGCGCCGGGTTATTTAACAGGTCGGTTTCGGTGATATTGTAAACAAGAATAGAGCCGCCAATGATCGCTTTGGGCTCATAGCTCTCAAGCCAGCTGTAGGACCATTTGCCCTCCTTGGGTCCATAGAGCTTTGAGGACTGAAAGAAGGTGGCCGAGACGGCCAGCCAGCCGGTTGTTGGACCATAAGAGCTGTGCCAGGCTCGGCTCTGGGGAATATAGTAGGAGGGAACGGAGCCGCCAAAGTAATCAACTTTGATCTCGGAGATCTTATTTTCATCAACATATTTTTTCAATCGCAACAGGTCCTGGCCCCAGTCAAGCGATGAGTCAACCAGGTACTGATAGCGTTTTTCTTTGGGGACAAAGTTATTAAAGTAGCCGATAAAATTCGGGTAGTATGATAGAGTATGATAAATCTGAAAAGCAACGAGAAGCCCGATGCCGGCAAGTTGCCACCTCACCTTCATGGCATAACTGGTCAACCAGGCAATCAGGATAAGGATAAATGGTACCATTGGAATCAAGTGCCGGATTCCAATGTTTAGGGACCCTTTAATCGTAAAAGCCCAATACACAATTAGCGGCACAAGGATCACCCACATTGACCAGGCCTCCTTTTTGCTCCGGAAGCGTCTGATAATAAGAGCGGCAATTGAAACTAAAGCCAGAATTATAATCGGCAGAGGCGTTTTAATGACCCAAGCGGCGGGGAAGAAGAGCCGAATTGACTTTTCGGCGACCTGGCCCACAAGGAAAGTGGCGTTGCCGCCCTCAACTCGACCGACGACCAACATAGCACCAAGGAGATAATGGCCCAGTCCGCGGGTGATTGCATTGCCCTCAAAGGCGTGAAGGAAGTTGCGCAATGGCAGAGTTTTGGGATCGGCGGTCAAATTCCGCTCAATGACTTCGTGTTCAATGGAGACGGGGGTGTGGCGGACAAAGGGGATGTAGACAAGCCAGACCAGAATGATTGAGAGGAGCGATGTCCAGAAATATATTTTTCCATACTGCCAGATTTTTTTTGCCAGACCCTCATCGCGATCCAACAATGCCCTCACCAAGACCAGAATCAAGAGAACGCCAAAAAGCAGGAACGAGGAGAATTTTAAGAGCTGAGCCAAACCGAAGGCAACGCTCGCCAGGAGCGTGTTCTTTTGTGAGGGCCGGGAGAGGGCGCGATCAAAGTAATAGAGCGTAACAAGATAACCAAGGGCGGCGGCAATATCGGTGGTGACAAGCCGGCCGTGAGCAATGATGTCGGGATAGAAGGCAAAGAGAGCAAGAGTAACAAGGCCAACTTTGCGGCCGTAGCGCTCTCGCGTCCATTTGTAAAGAAAAACGCCGAGAACCAGAACGAGCAGCATCATAGGCAATCGTGACCAAAACAAGATCTTGGCCGGATCATTTCCGGCTTCGTAGAGCATATACCAGCCGGCCTCCCACTGGTTAATGCCATTCCAGCTCCAGTCAGCCTCGGGGCCGTTAATATCCATAAAGGCGAGCGGTAAACCGGCGATCGCCTTTGCCAAGGGCGGATGCTCGGGGTTCAGACGGAAATCGCCATACTTGTCATAGGTGTAGCCGGAGGGAATATGGGCAATCTCACCCCCCGTGCCGGAGTCGCCCGGGGCGCCAAACGCCCCCCTTGAGTAGAAAAACATCACAAGGAACATCGCTAACATAAGAAGAAAGACGGCCAGAGCGGCGGCAATTTTTTTCTGACTCTCAGTCAGGGCATTCAAGGTAAACATTTTCCCTCCAAATGTTTAATTATTACCGATACCGTTACAACTTTTGTTTGATAAGATAAACAGATTATCGATTACAGTACCATTACAATATGACGACAATATCAGTCATTAGTTGTAATGGTGCCGGTAACAAAAGAGCGTTGAGTTGACTTTACCGTTACTCGAAATACCTCCATCTTCTTCCCGCACATTAGTCTGGTTTGGGATTCCAGTGCCGGAATTGAGGAGAAGAGGATGTTGGAAACGGGCAAAACTATGGGAGTTAGCAGCCAGTCAACAATTATGCGCCGAATCGGTTTTCGTCCGCGGTGCGGCGGAACAAGCAGCGTTGAAACAATAAGAGAAACAAGCATGCCAATCCAGGCGACTGTGAGTAAGCGCGAATAAACCACCGGAAAGTTAAAAGCGAGGACGGTTTCCCGAAAATCGGGATTAAGAATAAGCGGCCACCAAGCTGAGGTAGCCAGGACGATCGAAGTCGTGCTCCAGGTGATATGACCTTCCCATAGGATTAAAGCGTTGGCCCAGCGATCAATAAAGGGAATCTTCTTGTTGCCGATGGTGTGCTCCATTACATAGGGAATATCGGAGACGCCCCAGGACCAGCGGCGCTTTTGAAGGTATTGTTCTCTAAGCGTCTCCCAGAAGGAGTTGGCAAGGACGGCGTCCTGATAAATCGGCGTGAAGATGGGCACAACCTCATGTTGGCCGTTAAAATGGTAGTAAGTTCGCCAGTATTGATGGCCATCCTCGACAATAGTGGTTTTTGACCAGAAATCAACCTCTATAAGCGCCTCCAGACTTTGAGCGTGAGCGGAGAAGTTGCGAAGGCGGGAGGGACGGGTGTTGACAATCATTTGCCAGAAGGAAGAGCCCATAGCAATTTGGCGCATTGCCATGGGAACATCCCAAATATTATTAAAAAACATCGGCAAGGGCTGAAAACTCTTGTGAACCGGATCGGGGTCGGAAAGATACTTATAGGTCAGGCAGGCCAGATAATTCTTGTCCAGGCGGTTATCGGCATCCATATTGGTGACGATAATGTTTTTGGGCGAAATGCCGCGCTTTTCGAAGTACGGCAGCACCTCCTTAATGGCATAAGTAATGTTTGGGCCCTTGCCGGCGACCTCGTTGGGGATGTCTCCGGGGTGCATCTTGGTGATGATCTCGCCCAACTGCCCCCGGTAATCTTGGCAGATGATCCGGCCGTACTGCTCCGCTCTTTCCCGATCTCTTTCCTCGGTGGCCAAAAGGTAGATGATCTTCTCTGCCGGGTAGTCTGATTTTATAACCGATTCAATTGATGACCGGAGGATCTGGATATCCTCTTTATAGGTGGGAACGATGACCAGGTGATAAATCTTTCCCCAGGCTTTATCCGGCGGTAAACCCTCCAATTTTTGGCGCCAGTTAACTCTCATATCGTGGCGGAAACGCTTATACCCGACGATTAAACGAGCTGACATAAAGAAGGTTTTGACAAGCCAATAGGTCAGAAAAAAGATCATATAGATCGCGAGGATGTCTGGCGCAAGGAGGGATAAGATAATCGGGGAAAGAATAATCAGCCAGGAGATCACTCCGGGCAGGATTTCAAAAAGGCGGCGATATTTCCAGCGGCTTTCAATCATTCCGTTATGAGTTTACCAGATAAAATGTTTCCAGGCCAAAAATAAGCAGAGTAACAAAGAGCGTGGTGGAGAGCAGGAGATATGAAATCTCCTTTTCTCGATCGTAAGAGGCAACGGCAAGGAGGAGATTGATAAGGGCAACAATGCCAAGATAGGGCAGGGGGGCGATCCGGAGTTGCTGGAAGGCGACAGCTCCCTCTTGGCCCAGCCGCAGTTTCCAGATCAGAAGATTAAAACCGCCAACGGTAAGAATAATGATAAGGATATTAAAATTGATTCGATCTAAAAAGAGCGAGCGCTTAACCAGATCAAAATACAAAAGCACGCTTTTCATATCCCATCCCCGCTCCGGCTACATTTTCTCTCTACCATTTAACCACAAAGCCAAACTATTTGCCAGAGAGCCGAATACCATTTCGGGTTGTTTTTGGAATCTATCGCGTATTGAGTTTAAAAAGAGCCTGACCGATAGAACGGCCTGGCTCGTGCGGAGCGTCTTCTCAATAGTTTCTCACCTCCCAGACGACGGTTTCGTCTCCAAGAGTACCGACCGATTGCTTGGAAAGTTGTGAACTCGATAACACTGTCGGGGTAGTCCTCAAAAGCTGAAGCAGATCGATTGATTCTCTCTTTGTGGCGATGACAGCCATCGGTTCCCCCTCCTTATGACCACATTTAACCAGGTGCTTTCATCTAAATCAAGTTCTTATTGCCGTAATTAAATTGGTATCCCCGGGAGGATTCGAACCTCCGGTCTTTGGTTCCGGAAACCAACGCTTTATCCACTAAGCTACGGGGACATGGAGCCGATGAGAGGACTCGAACCTCCGACCTCTTCTTTACGAAAGAATTGCTCTACCAACTGAGCTACATCGGCTTGGAGCAGGTAACGGGAATCGGCCCCGTGACTTATCCTTGCCCGTCCTCCGCAGTAGCAGTTCTGGAGCGAGTGAGGAGAATCGAACTCCCGCCTCAACCTTGGGAAGGTCGCATTCTGCCACTAAACTACACTCGCACCTTGAACTACTACGGAGGGTGGAGGAAGGACACATTTATCACTAAACTACACCTGCAATTGTTTGTCTGTATCCACTGCTGGATTTTACCATTTGCTTGATAACAATTCAACCTTACCAACATTGAAAAAGGAGGCTAATTATAGTAAAATTAGAAAGAATTTATCCGAGATCGTCTAATGGCAGGACAGCGGCCTTTGAAGCCGTGAATCTTGGTTCGAATCCAAGTCTCGGAACCATTAGCTTGTTTGGTAAAAGAGGGCTTCTTTGAGGCTCTTTTTTGTTGTCTAATCGATCATCCGCCTTTGTTTCTGGACGGTAAATTGGTAGGATGAAAAGCCGGCCGCGGGTCCGACTCGCCGCCGCCATTGATTATTAACAAAAGTCATATATGTTTACAGGAAAAGAAATTAGTTTGGGCAGGGTTTTTGGCATTGAGATCACTCTCGACTACTCCTGGTTCTGGATCTTCCTTCTAGTGACCTGGTCCTTTGCTGCCGGTCTTTTTCCCTTTTTGGCGCCCGGTCGTCCGGCTCTCACGTATTGGTTTGTCGCCATTCTGGCCACTCTCCTGTTTTTCGGGTCTGTGGTTGTCCACGAACTAAGCCACACCCTGGTTGCCAGAGCAAACAACTTACCAATTGGAAAGATTACCTTGTTTGTCTTTGGGGGGGTCTCGCGTCTTTCAGAGGAGCCCGATTCACCCGGTACCGAGATTAAAATGGCGCTAGCCGGGCCGTTGGCCAGCCTGGTTGCCGGTACTGTCTTTTTGTCTTTAGGCTTTCTCCTTTCTCGTGCCGGCTTTAACTCTCTCCTGATGGTACTTTTTCGGGCTGTTGGCTCGATCAATCTGGCGCTCGCCTTCTTTAATCTTCTACCCGGGTTTCCTCTTGACGGCGGCCGGGTACTGCGAGGATTAGTTTGGTATAGTACCGGCGATCTCCTCCGATCAACTCGGGTCGCGTCAATTGCCGGCCGGGTTGTTGCCTGGGGCATTATTATTTTCGGTCTTTTCCAATTTTTGACGCTCGGATTTCTAAGCGGCATCTGGTTAATGTTAATTGGTTTCTTTTTGCGACAGGCGGCTATCGCAAGTTATGAGCAAACCGTAATTTATCTTGGTCTCCGCCGGGTTCCGGTAAGCCGGATTGCTCACGATTTTCGGCCATCGGAGAGAAAAGATAAAACTGCTCCGGAGACGGCAAGGCCGCCGGGCGATTTGCCAAGGGTCTCTGTTCATGACCCGGCAACCAAGGTCCTTTCGGTGCTTGCTGAAAACAATACCGAGGCGGCGGTGGTGACGGAAAAAGGAAGGGAGACAGGGTTGATTACTCTGACCGATATCAAAAACTATCTCGACACCCACGCCGGCGACAAGATCAGGACAGATCAGGATAATCGGAATAAATAGCATCTTATCGCTTCTGCCATTGGCGCCCTTGATATGAAGTGGTAAAATGATTATCGGAGAACTGACTCCGCATTTTCAGGATTTTGGAAACATTAATCAGTAAGTGAGGCGAAAATGGCAAAAGAAAACGAGAAATGTTGCCAGTTAATCAAGAGGGAAGAGTGGGACGAAAAGGAGTTGGTTTGGCGCTCCAAGCCTTTCTACAGAACAAAATATAAAGAATTTATGCATATGCCCCTAAACTATGGCAGTGTTCTGCGAAAAGCCAGGGCCAAGATTTCCGAGTCGGGTTTGTCGACGGAAGCTTTTGCTCTGAGTGGCGAGGAGTCGGTTTTCTCCTCCTCGCTTCTGGTTCCGGTCAGCGAAAAGAGAGCCGGATTGCCTATCGAGCTTGTTAATGGGACATTTTTAACCAAGGTCTTTGAGGGAAACTATTCCGAGATCAAAAGTTGGATTCAGGAGATGACCAACTATGTTCACGGTAAGGATAAAGAGGCGGCAAAGCTCTGGTTTTGGTATCCGGTCTGCCCAAAGTGCGCCAAAGAGTATAAAAAAATTCAAACGGTTATCTTTGCGGCACTAAAATAGTCGAGCGTGTTGACCGGACGGCGGTATTTTGGTAGAATTGGCGCGTAAATCAAGGAGGTCCCTATGCGCATTTTGGTTGTTGATGATGATCGGGGCATCTCGTCTTTTTTAAAAAAAGCGCTCAAGAATGAAGGGTTTGAGGTTGATGTCGCCAGCGATGGCAAGCGCGGCTCATTTTTGGCGCGGACAAACGAGTACGATCTCATTGTTTTAGACAATGTTTTGCCCGAGAAGAGCGGCAGCCAGGTTTGCGCCGAGGTCAGGGGCGACGGCAAAACAGTGCCAATTTTAATGCTCTCAGTTAAGGATAATCCCGGGGTCAAAGCTGATCTTCTTGATACCGGAGCCGATGATTACCTTGCTAAACCCTTCTCGTTTAAGGAGCTTCTGGCTCGAGTTCGGGCACTGTTGCGCCGGCCGCACAGAACAGAGAGCGAGGTCATTAAAGTCGGCGACTTAGTTCTTGATGAAAAGCGCTATCTTGTCAAATACGGCCCGGAGGAGATATGCCTTACGCCCAAGGAGTTCGCCCTGCTTGGCTATCTTATGCGCCACCAGGATGAGATTGTAACCCGGGGCGCGATTATCGAGCATGTTTGGGATATGAACGCCGATCTTCTCTCGAACTCGATCGAAGCTCATGTCTCGAACCTGCGCCGCAAAATTGCCTCTTCGGGCAGACCAAATTTTATCCGGACGATCCCCAGTCGGGGCTATATGGTGACGGCAAAAAATCAGCCGCATTAATTTTTTCTTTATCTTTTTTTAACGTATTATAGGCTAAACTCAGGACGAAGTATTAATAAGGAGGCGGAATGAAAGAACTCCTCACCAAAGTCCTGACGGACAAAGAGGTCAGAAAGTCAACCGCAATGGCGACCATCGTGTTGTCAACTGTTGTTGCTTCTCCCTGGTATAGTTAGTCAAAAATTCACACTCATTGCAAGTGTAATTTTTGGGGTAAACTTGGCGGGCTGGTTCAGCTTGTCTTATTAAAAGCTTTCATTTTAAGAAAGAAAAGAACAGAAGGCATGAGTTTTTTTGCCAAGTTGGTTAAGCCGCGGTCTTTTAATGATAGCACCAACAGACGCGAGTATATTTTGAACGTGTTCCTTTTGGGTTCGATTTTCTTGGCTTTGTCTGCTTGCCTGATTCTCTTGTGGGGCAATTTTATCAGTCACGAAGTCGATACAAAGGAGAATGTATATGTAGTATCGGCAGTTTTGGGAGTTTTCCTCTTGCTTTTCTTCTTCTCTCGTCGAGGCTGGTATAACATCGCCGCTTATGTTTTGGTGGTGATCTATCTTTTGCCAGTCGTGGTTATGTCTTACCTTAACGGCGCCGATCTGCCTCAGGGTTTACTAACCGCAGCGCTCGTAATTATTATGTCGGGCATACTTGTGGGCAGCGCTTTTGCCTTTGCGGTTACTGCCTTTGTCTCACTCTATCTCATAACCCTGACTTATTTCCAGGACAGAGGCGTAATTATAGTTGACAATCTCTGGCGAGAGGAGGAGATTATGATGGGTTCAATAATTGCGGCAACCGCAACATTCTTGGTGATATCGCTTGTGGCTTGGCTGGCCAGTCACGAAATCGAGAAATCATTAAGGAGGGCGAAAAAATCGGAACAAGATATAAAGAGAGAGCGGGATCTTTTGGAGATTCGGGTTGAGGAGCGGACACAGGAACTCAAGCGGGTCCAGATGGAGAAGATGACGAATGTTTTGCGGCTGGCGGAGATCGGTCGCTCCGCCTCGGGTATTTTCCATGATCTGGTCAACCCGCTTATGGCTGTCTCGCTTCACCTTAACGAACTCAACCGGGGCAAGATGGAGGACGTGGCAGAGATACAACTTAATATCAAAAAATCGGTTCAGAATGTGCACCGGGTCGAGGATTTTATGAGAGTCGTCCGGAACAAGTTTCGGTTTAGCGGCCAAATGGTCGAGTTTAATGCGAGGGCTGAGATAAAACAAGTAACGCAAATACTCGACTATAAAGCGCGGCAAAATGGGGTTGAACTCTCGGTTGCGGTTGCCGATAATATAATTTTGTGCGGCGACCCTCTTAAATTTCACCAGATTGTGAGCAATCTGGTTACCAATGCGATTGATGCTTACAAAGAGACGGGGGGGAAGCGGTTGGTTACCATTGGATTAAACCTAACTCGTCCGGGTGCTGATCTGGTGGTTCGAGATTGGGGGAGCGGGATTCCGGACAATAAACTCGGCTTAATCTTTGATCCCTTCTACACCACCAAAAGCAACGAAGATGACCTGGGAATGGGTTTGGCAATCACCAGGTCAATTGTTGAACAAGACTTTGGCGGGACCATTGAGGTTGCGAGTAAGTTGGGCGAGGGGACAAGATTTTTAGTTAAGCTTCCTCTAGGGCATTGCAAAACGAAGTTGGCAACACAAAAAGATCGGCAGAAATCTCCGCTTTAGTCGGGGCGGGACTTAAGGAGTTGGGCCGCCTTCAACACAAGAACGGCAATTTTTTGAGTTCCGTTTCTTTGATTGAAAATGATTTTTATCGGGCAACGTTGTGTCCCTCGGCTTTCTCTGCGCCTATTATTCTTTTGGCGATAAATAGCCTGCGAGGAAGTTATCCCATCGAAAAAATAGAAAAACGGGCGTTGGGATTCATCTTGCGGCAGAGAAGCGATTTCTGGTCATTCAACTATTGGGACCGGAGATCGGCTGAGGCCAAAAGAAAACCATATCCCGATGATCTGGACGACACAAGCTGTTCCCTGGCCGCCCTGACTCTCTGCGATCGCAATCTTGTTGACGGGGAGGCGCTGGCCAAATTAACCATGATTCTCACCTCTCTGGAGGTCGCGTCCGGCGGACCGTATCGGACGTGGTTGGTTGATTCTGCCGCACCTGGAATTTGGCGGGATGTTGACTTGGCGGTTAATACTAATGTCGCTTACCTTTTGAGTTTGCACGAAGTTGCCCTGCCTGCACTGGTTGAGCTGATAGCGGGGGCGATCGATCGAGAAGAATTTCATTCGCCCTATTACGCCTCCGCCTACCCCTTGACCTATTTTATCTCCCGCTGTTGTCCCCCGGAAAAACGGCAACAGTTAGCCAATTATCTTTGGGCCAAGAGGGGGCGCGATGGGTCTTGGGGTAATCCCTTGAATACCGCCCTGGCAATTTCGGCGCTGCTTAATCTTGGTGCCGGTGCTCAAGAGATTGAGCCCTCAATCCAATGCTTGATTAATGCCTGGCTAAAGGACATTGGGCAACCCTACGCTTTCTATATTGGCGCGGATATGACAGAGCAGAGCAAGCGCCACTTTGCCGGCTCGGCGGCCCTAACCATTGCCTTTTTCCTTGAGGCCCTGCATAAATATGCGATCAGCTCGTCACCCAAAGCAAAAGACAAGAAGCAGATACCGGATCTCGGAGATGATATCTGTGCCGGTATTGTGGCGGCGGCAAGGAAGGGTTTTGCTCGAACAGATAGGGTACTGCCGCAAATCGCCCTGAACTATCTTGATCGTTTCCTGGTTGGCGATAAGGATCGCCAGGTTTTGCTTGCGCCCTTCTTTATGGCTCAGGCGCTGGGTGGGCCGATGCCGCCAAAGGAACGCCGGCTGGTTGAGAAGTTGGGCTTGGCCAGTCTCTACGGCTGGATGGCTTATACGATCTATGATGACTTTCTTGATGACGAGGGCAAACTAAGCGAGTTACCGGTTGCCAATTTCTGCTTGCGCGAATCGCTTGCGCTCTTGGCAGAGTTCACTCTTCACAATCCCTCATACCGACAGTTAAGCCAAAAGATTTTTGATGGTATCGAGAGTGCCAATGCCTGGGAGGCGGTCAATTGCCGTTTTGCGGTCAGATCGGGCAAGATTAATTTCGACAAACCCCTGCCTGACTATCAAGACTACCATTTGTTGGCGCAGAAATCTCTCGGCCACGCTCTCGGGCCGCTGGCAGTACTGACTGCCCGGAAAAAAGATGCTGAATCAAACAACTTCATTGTTGATTTTTTTGCACACTATCTTATTGCGCGCCAGCTTAATGACGATGCTCATGACTGGGAGGAGGATCTGCGGCGCGGTTATGTTAATGGTGTCGGCGCACTAATACTGAGCCGGTGGCAAAAGCGGGCCAAAAATTACCAAGCACTCTTTCTTGGTCGTCATCTTAATTCTCTCCGGAAAATTTTCTGGCACGAGGTAATGCCGGAGGTTTATGATCTAATTAAACAAAACTCCCAAAAGGCCCGCCAGACGCTCTCGCGGGTTCGCGATATTGTCTATCCTGCCCCCTTTCTCGTCCTGCTCGACGCCATTGATCTGGCGGCGGAGAAGACCATAAGAGAGCGGGAGATGACACTTGATTTCTTAAAAAGCTACGATGCTATTGACAAACGGTCCCGCTAGTGTTAATACATTGTTAATGAGTTCTTAAGGTAATCTTAATACTCATTTTTCTTTTTGGGTTGGCTTTTCTGACTTTGGTCACTCAAGTTAGAGATACCGGCCCAATGGCCATTTTCTCCTCCGCCATCACACCGGAGCGGGTCCCGTCCCGTCCGCCGCGTCGTTTCCCAAAAGGAGGATCCCATGTTCGAGATTCCGGTTCGGCTAAGTCCGGAGGAGCGGTGTGCCACCGCTCTGCTCCGAGAGGAGTGGCTCAGGGTCAAGTCGAGAGAACTGGTCAATGACCTTGGCCGAGGCCAGAGGAATCCGGTTAATGACCGGGTTCACGTTTTCCAGCAGGAGTTGCGCTTGGCGCTCCTGGCCGAGTATTTGCCGTTGGTCCCGGAGAGGATCGTTTCGCAGGAGGTTGCTGAAGATCTTGCCCGTTGGGACAAGGTTGTTGGCGATATTGCCACCAACGCTCTAACCTGGGGCGGTGATCTGGCCGTCAAAGCTTTCGGCGAGGGCGACGCTTTTGCCATCGGCGCCGACAGCCACCGTCGGTGCTTCCCGAATCTTTCGATGACTATGGGCATCGCTCGCGGCCTGGTGGAGGCCGCCTCCCTGGAAGCGGAGATGGCCGGTCTCTGTGAACCCGATGACCGGATGACCGAGGAGGACGATTTCTCTTTGGAGTGTCCGGGCGGTCGGGGCTTGAAGTTGGTTGTGGCCAGAGCTCGGAGCTTCATGCTCTGGGCCGAATTCGGCCTTTTCGTTGTCCGGTTTCATCTCGATCCGGATTATAATGCCGGGCACCGCATAATGCAGTTTGTGGTTCAGCCTGGTCTCCGAGTCGGTCTGGTGCCGGAGGACGACGAGGAGCTCCTTGCGGATCTCCAACAGAAGGAGATGCTGGGAACAGGTTCAAATGATCTGGCGCTGGCTTACCTTCGCCGGACTATGCCGGGTTTGGCTGCGGCGCTCGACAGCCCGCGGTACCAGATGGCATAACTCCCTTTCCCTCGCCTCGCTGTGACATCCTCGCAACAAAAGCCGCGTAGCACCGCCACGTAGCAAGCCGAGAGTGTCCGACGGGACTTTTTCTTTTCCTCTGGTGGCGGCTGTGTTATAATCAAACTAATATTAGATGAATAGGAGGGCGAGGTGTGGTTTGGACTCATTCTGGTGGTGGTCGGAGTGGTTTTACTCCTGCAAAATCTCGGAATTATCACGGCTCAGGCCCGGGGGATTATCTGGCCGCTAATCATTATCGCCATTGGCATATCGATTCTGCTTAAGCGAGGCAGAAAGGAAGCATGAAGAAGCTGTTGGGTTTGCTCCTGCTTTGGGCCTGTTTGGGCCTGATCGTTTCCCTGTTGGTCAGCATCAATTTTTTCTTTGGCTTGCTCCAGCCGGATAAAATTAAATCTCTCGGTCGGGAGAGCAGTATCTATGATTTTCTGGCCGCTGATTTTCGCGAACAGGTCGTGGCTGATGATAGTCTGGACATCAAGAACACGCCTGTTCTTGAGATCATTACCGAGGCAATTTCAGCCAAGACAATTCAACAGGTTTTTGAACAGAGCATTGACAATTTTTTTGCGGCCGTTGATAATCCCGGCCAGAACACAGCCATTGTGATTCCCTTCTCGCTGATTAATCAGGAGATCAGCCAGGCAATTGCTAAAACGGCCGGAGCGGACAATGCCGGCATAAGCATTAGCGTAGAACAAGACCAGCGGATCGAAATCGGCCAGAGCGCCACGATGAATGCGCTTGGCCGGCGCAAGCAATTTTTAATCGGTCAAGCCGCCGCCGTACTCGTGTTGCTGACACTGCTGTTTATCTTACCGGCAAAGACGGCTTCAGGTAGGTTAATCTGGGTGGGTCTACCGATTTTTCTGGCTGGACTCTCTTTTGCTGTCACGGCGGCTTTGGCTTACTTTGCTTTCCCGGCTATCGTGTCGTATCTGGCTGAATATCTGCCGGCCAATGACGCCAAGACGGCAATGGGTATTGAGCGATTACTCTCGTTGATTGTGGCGCAACAGCGTCTCTACCTCCTGATTGAGGCAGTTGTTTTGCTGCTCTTGGGCAGTTTGATTTTTGGTGTCAGTCGAAGTTTTCGCGAGGTTAAGATAGAGATTCCGAGCGGATCAGGCCGGGACTCTGTGCCGTTGAAGTAGTCAGTTGATATTTTAGTTTGTGACTCGATAACTGTTTAGGTGAAGTTGCGGCTCCAATCGCGAAATACCCCCGCTTTTTCGGGGATATTTTTGTTTCAGTTTCGTATAATGGAAGTGGTCTACCATTAAGTCAGGAGTAATATGATGACAAAATATGTTTGCCTAAAAGAGGGGTGCGATTTTATCAGCGAAAATGAGAGCGAGGCGCGCCGTCACATTGAGGATCATGCAAATCATAAAGTTATTGAGGTGTCGATGGTTGATGATACTACCATTTGCAATCCCCTTGGTGATACCGGCGAAGAGTTATCCGAGGAGGAGCTGCCCGAGGCGGAGGAGATGTCTGAGGCGGAGGAGCGCGAGTAGTCTCGGGCTGATAAGAGATTGGGGCTATTTAAGATCAGTCAAAAAAATCTCTTTGAGGAGACGTTCGTTTGTCTCAAAATTCTTAAAGGCCCAATCAAATGTTGAGAGCAATCTAGAGTAACAGGCCGCCGCCGGCAGTTCAAAGCCCTGTTGCCTTTTTCGGGTTAGACTATATAATTGGAGATGACATTTTCTTAATCATTTTTTAGGATTAGTTTAGGAGGGGAAATGTGGTGGTTGCTGGTTGTGAGGGCGCTCTCGATTGCCAATATTATTATCGCCCTGATAATTGCTGCTTTTGTGAATTTTTCTGTTAGAGAGAGGATGTTTAGCTTTTTAAGTTCCCTAATCCTTCTTGATATGGCTCTCTGGGCCGGCTTCCAGGTCGCAAATCAGATTTCCCCCAGTTTTTTGACGGCGATAATCACCTTTAGCTATGGTCTTGCCTTTGCGCCGCTCGCCCTGCTCTACGTTCGTATGTTCTCCGGCCAGAAAATCGGCTGGTGGCGTCCCCTTGTGCTCTTTGCGCCCTGGTCCGTGATCTCATTCTTGTCACTGCGGGAGGGCGCTTTCTTTGAGGGAATCAGGTTTGAAAGCGGTAATATGATCACTTGGGGCACCCAACCGCTTCTCCTTGTTTACGAAACCTTCCTGTTTGTTTGTGTTGCCTGGCTGTCTTTTGAGGTCAAGAGAGCGCGGGATGTTATCACCGACCCAAAACGCCGCCGCCGTTTTGGCTGCCTCGTTTGGGGTTTGGCCTTGAGCTTTGGCTCAACCCTTATTATGAATATGATTTTGCCAATGTTGGGTATCTTCCGATTTAACATCTATGGCCCCTTGGCTATTTTGCCGATGTCTTTGGCGATTATCTACCTCATCACCAGATACCACCCGTTTTGGGCGGACAAAGAGATCATACCAACAAACAACAAGCCTTAGTCCAAAAGCGGGATTGATCTGGTTCATAATGGAGTGCCGATTTGGCTAGACGGCGATGTCGCGGCGGGTGAAGGTGAGGGCGCCGAGACCGGAGAAAACAAGAGCGCTCACGATAAAGACGAGATAGCTTAGATCGTCAATTTTATTCTCCATTAAAGCGTCGTTGGCGTTGAAGTAGTGGAAGAGAGAAAGGTACTTAAGGTCGCTTAGGCTCTCCTTTAGATTAGCAACCAGATTTAGAACATACATAATAAGGGTGACTCCGGCAGTTAGGAAGTAAACCCGGCCGCGTTCGGAGAAGAGAGCGGAGAAGAAGATGGCAAGACTAAAAATCGCCCAGCCAAAGAGAAAACCGATAATTGCCATCTTGTTAAAGTGGGCAAGGCGATAACTGACATCATAGGCGGCGGCCAGAGGAATAGCGCTGTAGACCGAGACCAGGACAAAGACAATCAGGCCCGAGAGGCCGGAGAGATACTTGCTCCAGAAAAGTTTTGAGCGCGAGACGGGTTGGGCCAGGAGCAGTTCAATTGTCCCCTTCTCAATCTCGCCGGCCAGGGCCGCTCCGCCCCAGCTTATAAAAAGAGCAACCAAGAGTATCGGCCAGGTTAGGGAGTACTGCTCCATAGCCAGAAAGTTTTCGAGTTTCGAGAAAATCACACCCGGCGACTCGATACCAAAAGCTTTCATTAATTGTTCGGGATAGGCCTTCATCAACTCGTTAAACCGCTCGCTCTGCTTTGCCATCTCCGGAAATAGAGAAACATAAAGCCAAACCAGAATCACCGTGATTGCGACGTAGATGGCTAAGGAAGAGCGGCGATCCCTAATTGTCCGCCAATAAATTGCCCACATTATTATTCCTTTTCGTAATATTCCATAAAGATATCTTCAAGGCTGGCCCGCTCGATTTCCAGGTCTCGCAGCTTATACCGACTGATCTTTTCAATGAGCGGATTAATGTCGCCCTGAACGTGAAGTTCTGCCGTGGTACCGCTGGATCTGATCACTTGAGCTGCCTCACCAAAATTAACTTTCGTTGGCTCGCTAAAGAAGACCGAGACATGGTAGAGGCGCATTTTCTTTAGGTTGCTAATAATCTCTGAGGCAACCAGAAGTCCGTTTCTGATAATGCCGACCCGATCACAGACCAACTCAACCTCTCTTAAATAGTGCGAGGACATAAAAACCGTTCGGCCCTTTTGCTTAAATTCTCTTAAAATTTCATAAATCGTATTTTGAAGTAGCGGATCAAGCCCGACTGTCGGCTCATCCAATATCAGAACATCCGGCTCATGCATCAGGGCCAGGATCAGGCCCAACTTCTGGCGATTGCCGGAGGAGAGATTCTTGGTCTTGGCTTTTGGGTTAAAATCGAGACGACGGATCAGGTCGTTAGCGACTCCGGATCGGCCGCGGATCTTTTGCATTAGGCCAATGTGGTCCTGGCCGGTCCAGTTTTCGTAGAGCCGGACATCACCTGAGAGATAACCGATTCTTTGCCTCACAGCAACGCTCTCCAGGCGCGAGTCTTTGCCGTCAATTTTAATCGAGCCGCTTGTCGGGCGGATAAAATCCAACAGACAACGAATAGTCGTTGTCTTGCCGGCGCCGTTTGGCCCCAGAAAACCAAAAATTTCACCCTTCGCAATACTAAGGGAAATATCACTGACGGCCTTAGTCCGGCCGTAAAACTTCTTGAGGTTTTTTATCTCTATCGCACTCACTATCTCCCATAGTAACAAATAAATTAAATTTAAGCCAACAATTGGATATTTTGCTATTGACAGATTGCTTTATCTGGCGTATAATAAAACCAAGTTTGATACTCGTGTCTTTGATTAGTGATTTTAAATTAATCGGCCGAGGATTCCAACTGGTCGATTGACTGTTAGTAGATTTTGGGAAGCACAATGGAAGAGAAAAACAGACTCTACGTTGGCAACCTCGATTACGCTGTTAGCGATGACAAGCTGGCCGAAATCTTCAACGCTCTTGAGGGCATTGAAGTGACCGATGCCAAGGTCATTGTGGATAAGTTCAGCGATAAATCCAAGGGCTTCGGTTTTGTAACCGTGGCTAACGAGGAGATGGCGGAGACCGCCATTCGCGAACTTAACGGCAAAGAGGTTGAGGGCAGAGCGCTTACCGTCAGTATTGCTCGTCCTAAGGCCGAGCAAACTGACCGGCAGGATAGCCGTGGCGGCGACAGGCGAGGCTACGGTCGTTCTTACCGCTAAGTCGGTCTGCAAGACACAAAGAAAAGACCATCGATTGATGGTCTTTTCTTGTTGGCGGAAAGATCTATAATAGTATGCTCGAGGACAGAGCAGGTTTACTTAACAAAGAGGAGAAGTATGACGGAAAAGAAAACTTTGCTGACTTGGCTCAATGATGCTTATGCGATGGAGCAGTCGATTGTTGAGACGCTCGAGGGCCATGCCGGTGACGCCGAAGAATATCCCGAAGTTCAGCGGATGATCAGAGAGCACATTGAGCAGACCAAAAGTCAGGCGGAGCGGGTTAGGAAGAAGATCGAAGGTCTGGGCGGCTCGATCTCCGTGATGCGAACCGGGGCGGGCCAGATAATGGGGGAAATTCAGGGGCTAATGCCCAACTTGGTACGGGATAAAATTGTCAAGAATGCCATTGTCGAGCATGCCGCGGAACACTTTGAGCATGCTTCTTATCTGACGTTGGTCGAAGCGGCGGAGTATTTTAACGAACCCGAGGTAGCACGCGTCTGCCGCGAGATTATGAAGGAAGAGGTGGATATGGGCGAAAAGCTTAAGGAGAATCTCTCTAAAATTGTCCGAGAGTTCTTATCGCGCGAGGAGCAACCTCCAGGGAGTATCAAATGATAAAAGATCTTCCAGAGAGCAGTTGGGTAGAATTCTTGATGAACTTCGCCAAAGATCATAGGGGAGAATTAGTTAGTCTCTATGCCGAAAATGAGACTGACGGTCGCCGATTGATTGGCCGCAATCAATTGATTGCGCTTGAGGGCGACTGCGTCGGTGAGATTGTCCGGGGCGTCAAAATTGTTATTGGGGGCGAGGGCGATCATCCCGATAACCTCTTTCACTTTATTAAATCGCCTCAGTCGATTACGATTGACGAGAACGAGGATGGCACGATAAGCGAGGTAATTCTTGAGAGCGGCGACAACATCAAGACAACTTTGGTGCTAGAGGAGTAGTTGTTCTAATCTGGTAGTTAGAGAATCGATGTTTTTATGCCGATTCTAAAATGTGCTCTACCACCCCAAGTAACTCCAGTGTTTCAATTTCAATGTTGTATTCTTCTTTTATTTCTCTTTTAACGGCATCTATACATTTTTCACCAAACTCAACACTACCCCAGGAAAGTCCCACTTACCTCGTTCATTCTGAGCTTTATGTCCTCGCTTGGCAACAAAAAATCTGCCCTCACTATTGAAAATTAGGGCTCCAGATCCGACACTGATATAGTCATTGCCCCTCCCGGGCTTCTCCTCTCTCATGCTTTCAGTATAACAGAATTCAATAATCTCAAATACCAGGCGGGTGCTTAACGATTCGCAATAATTTGCCGTTGATTTTTGACCTCTTTGGTGTTATAATCTTAGCATTGCAATGAGATAAATTGCAACAAGATTGGCGGAGTGGGGGCGTAGTTCAGTTGGTTAGAACGGTCGCCTTGGCGACAGGTCGCCGAATGTACCAGGTTTATATTCTACAAAGCCGTAAAAACGGCAGATACTACACTGGCTCAACTAATAACCTAAAAAGAAGGCTGGCTGAGCATAATTCCGGTCGATCAGAGTACACTAAACCAACCAAACCTTTTGATCTTGTCTATTCGGAAGTTTTTGAGACCCGCACTCAAGCAGTTCAAAGAGAACGATATTTTAAAACAGGGAAAGGAAGAGAAGAGTTAAAAAATATTATCAGCAACTTGCATCAAACTAACTGACTTATGGGGGCGTAGTTCAGTTGGTTAGAACGTCTCCCTGTCACGGAGAAGGTCGCCGGTTCGAGTCCGGTCGCTCCCGCCAGCAAGTCAGTTAGTTTGATGCAAAACTCTCAAGTTGGTTAGAACGGTCGCCTTGGCGACAGGTCGCCGGCCTGCCATGAAGTGAGTTTTTTCTACTTCATGGTTTGAGCCCGGTCGTTCCCGCCAATGAAAAAGCACTTGTGTTTTGTAAAAATGCAGGTGCTTTTTCATTGTTGGAGGGCTCGAAGAGTCCGGCCTGCCCTTCCGTAGCTCGTAGAGCAAAGGAGGGCTGTGCCCCTCCGTAGTCCGGAGGACGAAGGGGGATCGACTGTGTCATCCGTAACCTTGGCGAAGGATGATCCCGCTAATGAATAAATTATCTCCATGAGCATATAACAAGATGTGATAGTCAGGAATTCAGTGCGTTAAAAGATGCTTTGCATCTTATTTTTTTGTGTAAGGTAAAATAGAGTTAGGGCTAGAATTGCCTTTGGCAGACGTGAATAAAAAATTAACAGTCAAATCGTGATCAAATTTAAGCGACCAGACTTGCAAAAAAAACTAAAATACTGTATTGTATCGGTGTCGGTTTCACCCACTCCCTTGAAAGGGGAAACGAGAGTGCCAAGAACCAATCGCAGTATTGAGGCCCTTTTCGGTTTACCAGTTACCACTGCCTGGAAGCTGGTTAACCTGAGTGTCTCAAAGCCGCCAGCCGAGGCTGCCAAGTTAGCTTCGGATCTTGCCTACTCAACACGGATTGTTCGGGCTTGCCGCAACCTCTCTACTCTCGCCTTCAGGCGTGGAGTCGAGGTGGTTATGGCGCTCGGGCAGGCGGAGGAACTTCGGCTTGCTGAACAGGAATGGGACACTGAAGTTGTTCCCATGGTCGAGCTTTTTGAGGAGGTAACCGGAGAGCCGTGGCGATTCGTTCGTCCGGAATTTTCCGGTTCGTTCAGCCAGTACCTCCGGGAGTTCCGACCGCTGGAACTGGATGCCGAGCTGGAAACGGTCGGCGGGCTCGTTCTCTCCCTGCGCTGGCAGTTCGGCGGGGGAGGCGGGGCGGATGCCGTGCGGCACTTTGGTAGTGAGGCTTCCCTTCGCTGCAGAGATGGCGGCGTCCTTGCCGGCCACAGCAGGAGCAGTACCGCGATCACCAGTTACCAGCAAGAGAAAACCATCCACAATTTGGCCTATCTTCGGACGGCCATCTGTGGTTTCATGGTTTGTCTCTTTGGTGCTTACCGGCGGATTGGTCAAGGTGATATGCCTCTCATCGAAGCGCTCCTCTACCACTTCCGCTGGGGTCAGGGTCTTGCCTTGCCGCCCTTCCTCGACGACGGAGTTCAAGAGCCGTGTTACCGCTATGGTTCAGAGAAGGAGACGATCACCGCAGTTGTTGCGGCTGCCAGCCAAGGCGATACTGACCTGGTCATCTCGACTTCGGAGCATCTCCGACACATCGTCAGAGATGTCGAACCTCGCTTCTGGCGCGTCTTCGACGCCCGCATTAGCACTCTGCTTCGCCTAGCGGACCGCCAAAAGCGGCTGCGTGACGCAGCCATACCGCTCCCTGAGAAGATGCGCGACCGCAGCGGTAACTTCTACCACGACTTCTTCGAAATCTACCGGATTCCCGGTAAGCCGGCTAAGCAGCGCTATACCTTCCTGCTCGTCCGGGACTGTCAGGGAGACAACCCCCTCGCCTTCCGCACGTACCTACGAGCCATCAGAGAGCTGCCTTGCTTGGCAGGACAGGCTGGCGGTACTCGGCTACGGCGGCAGCATCTTGATCGACACCATCGATCCGGAGTTGGCGACGAAGGCGGCAGTCATCGGGCAGGTCGACTATTTCCTCTTGTAGGATAACGACCAGGCGCTACTTGCTGCTTTGTGCGCCGGACATGTCGCGGGAAGGACCTCGGTTTCCTTCCTTCCGAACTTGCAACAGAAGACTTCGGCGAGAAGCTGAAGAAACACCTCTCGCTCTAACCGATGCCGCATGTCCGGGTACGCCAAGAGAGAGGAGAACTCGCCAGGAGCGAACGGAATGAAAGAACCGTTCCTCGTGGCAATCTCAGAGCAATGAATAAATATTGATTGTTGTGAGATTTCTATCCTAAGTAAAAAGTTCTGACCCCATTACTACTTGTGAGTACGGGGCGAGCTTCCTCAGCCCTCCTTCGCTCTTCGAGCTATGGTAGAGCAAACTGTCTCCCGCCAGTAAAAAACACTAGTCTAGACTAGTGTTTTTTACTTCACAAAGGTTGGTTGTTATAAATTATTCGGTAATGACCCCCCAAGAAATTATGTGGCTACGTTTCTGAGTTTTTCTAGCTTTTTAAGGTACATGTTGGATCTTTCCGGTGCCAGTTCCAAACTGGTTTCATATCCTCTTGTTAGCGCCTCAAGATTTAAAATTTGAAATTTTCCTCCTTCTATATTGACTGGCGTAGATGACTGAGGTAAACCATTTAAGAAGTACTCTTTGGAGTGGAAGGATACTTTTGCATCCTCTTCCATTACTTTGATTGTTGGATGATCTGTAAGCTCGTAATTTATCTTCCGCTTTTCGAATTCAGCTGCTAACATATTCATTGCTGATTCAGGAATCAAAAGATCTAGATCATTCACCTCAATTTCACTATCACGAGTGTAGAACAAATAAGCTACGCTCCCATGTATTATGGGATGGATGCTTAATTCCTCACAAATTTCTAAGCAACTTTTTCCTAAATTGACAAGCCTTAAGTATGTATCTCTATTTTTAGGGCAAGTATTAAGTTTGTTCAGAGTCATATTGCAATTATATCAAAGGCTATAGTATTCTCAAAACCTTGGCTATATAATGTTTTACCTAAATTGAAAGATAGTCTAGAAATAAATAAATTAGCAGTTTGTCTTGACACAATTAGTAAAATATGCTATTATAAAAAGCTTTAGCGATATCACCGTTGCGTCAAATGTAATGTGATGCCGCTAAGTGCTGGTAAATCACATACCGGCTACCCAAAGGCGCAATGCCAGGGTCACAAGCAGGCAGAGGAGAGAAAAGAGTGATTACGCTTATTGAAGTTCGGTTGACGAGGGAGCAGCAAACTGCGCTGCTGGGCACAAAGCTGTTCGACGGCAAGTCACCGATGTCGCTCCGGCTCCCCGACGGAGTCGTGGCCAATACGGCTGACTGGCCGGCTCGCATCGAGGTCGGGCGATCCTTCCGCAAGAAGCCTCGGCGTGAATGGTTCCAGCTTCCTGCAGGAAGACTCGAGTTCGTTCGGTCCGATATGAACGGGTGGGCAGATTTGCTGCTCGAGTCCTATAAGTGCGAACGGCGCTGCCATCGTCCTCATCGGTTCGAAGCACGATTCGGCCGTGGTGGTAGGATTGCAGCAGCACACGAGGTGTTACTCACGCTCCGTGACATCGGAGTGACACATGTTGCAGCAACCTTCGTCACAGCAGACGAGACAATCCGAGCGGTCTACGCTGAGCTCGGATACGATCCCGAAGATCCTGGCTCTTGGCCGAAAGATGAGGCGATCGCCATCGACGATCTCCTTGCGCTGACCACGAAGTGGTATAACCTTCAGAAAACCCTCACCCTCCCGCGGAGCTACACCATCGAGGGGTTTCTGACCGGCCAGACCAACATTATCCCCTGACTCTCCCCTAACCGGAGGCGGCTCGTGCTGCCTCCCCCTCAACACGTTAGTGTTCTGATGAGTCGTTGCAAATTACGACGAAAGGGATAGATAAAAAACTCTGATCCCGGTACTACTTGTGAGTACGGGGCGAGCTTCCTCAGTCCTCCTTCGTTGAAACTACGGAAGGGTAAACTGTGTTCCGCCATAATGTCCGGGCAAAGTCAGAACCAACCAACAAAAATGGATAAATCCTGAAAATTTTGATATAATGGTAGTATGATTACTGGTGATTTTGTAAGAAAAAGAAAACACTTATTTTGGTCGACGAAAAATTATGACGGCCTCTCAAACGCAGCCGTAGTTGAAGGTGTTTTAAATTATGGCGACATGGACGACGTCCGTGAGCTGATTGATCTTTTGGGCATGCAGGAAGTGGCAAAAATTTTCCGTGAAAATACCAGCCGTCCAAGGATTAATTATGATCGGAAAATAGTCAATTATTTTTCGCAGTTTTTTAACAAATATGCATAAGGAAATTTTAACAGAAACTCAATCCAAACTTCTGCCTATTATTAAACAGTTTAATAATAGTTTTGGTTTGGTTGGCGGAACCGCTATTGCGCTTCATCTTGGACACAGGGAATCCATCGACTACGACTTGTTTGCTCGTGATGAATTTTTAAATCAAAAAATACGAAGAAAAATCTCGCAAATTACAAAAATCGACACTGTTTTACGAGATGAAACAGGACAGTTTACATTCATAATAAACAATGTAAGATTTACCTTTTTCCAATTTCCCTACAAGATTAATTTTTCCGAATCATTCGACGACATCATAAAGCTGCCAGATCTTTTAACCCTTGCCGCAATGAAAGCGTTCGCATTGGGCCGGCGGGCCAAGTGGAAAGATTACGTCGATTTGTATTTTATACTCAAAGAGAACCACACAATTTCCGAAATTACGGCGAAAGGCCAGGAAATTTTTGGCAACGAATTTAATGAAAAGATTTTCAGAACTCAACTTGCTTATTTTGAAGACATTGATTACTCTGAACAAGTAATATATAAAGATGGTTTCTACGCGGGTGATGAAGTAATTAAAAAGGCGCTAGTGGGATTCAGCTTGGAGATATAGCACTAGTCAAATAAAAAGTTCTGACTTCCTCCGCTGTCTCCCGCCAGTTGATTGTTTGTTAAAAAAGAGGCCTAAGCCTCTTTTTTAGTTTAAACAATGACCAAATAGGGCTTAGCGGATTTCCTCAGTTTGGCGGATGGGTGCCGGGGGAGTGCGAGACAGATGCCACAAGCCATAGAGTGCGGCAACTATTGAAGCAAGCGCAATAATAGAGATAATGACTTTTTTGGCACCCATAAATCAGACCAACTTAAGGATAAACGCCCCGCTCTTCATTTCGTCCAGCCAGTCAGTGAAGCGCTGTTCAACTTTGCCGGTTTTTGACTCGACCTTGATAATGTGCCAACCAAAATCAGATCGGATTGGCTCGGAGATCTCTCCGACCGGCGTCGCAAAGGCGGTATCGGAGAATTCCGTCACCATTTCGTCCTTGGCAAACGGTTCAATCTCGCCGCCCTGCTCGTTGCTGCCGATGTCCTCGGAGTTCTTTTCGGCGACCTCGGCAAAGTCTGCCCCGTTTTTAATTTCACCCAAAAGGCCGTCTATTTTGGCCTTGGCCTCATTAACCTTATCCTCGGGATCTTCCCGGTTTACGCGGATCAGAATGTGGCGAACAGTGACACGAGCGATGACCTCATTGTTAATCTTTTCGCGAAGGACCTGATTTTTAACCAGGCGCCTAAATGATCTCAGGTCAAGACCGTAGAGGTCTTGCAGGACCTTCTCCACCTTCTCTTGTCCGCCATTTTGATCGACAATAGCGTCAACCGTTTGGTTAACCTCCTCGTTGGCAACTTTAACACCCAGCCGCCAAGCTTGAAATTCGAGCAAACTGTTTTCGGCAAGGTGATCGAGAATCTGTTTGTCTATCTCCGCCAGACTGACGTTTTCCTGCTCCGTGGCTTTGTAGAAGTGATAGATATAGTCGCGCTCTGCTAGATATTGGCTGTAAGTGATAACTTTGTGGTTATAGACGACGGCGGGATAGGGAATAAAGCGAGCGGCCAAGCGAGTAAAACGATCATCTTTGTGATAACCGTAGATCAAAACAGCAAAGACAACTTCGATGACCGCAACAACGAAAACCAGAACAATCAAAAGGCGGATTGCCTTGGTTGTGTTTGTTCGAGCCAGAACAGCTCCAATACCCGCAAAAATCCTTGATTCTTTTACTCGCGACAAATTTGGGCGGCCCAGGCGAAGTTTATTTGTCGCGGATCTGCTTGCCAGCGAGAGCTTCTGCTTTATGTTAACTATTTTTTCTTTCATCTTTATCCTTTTGCTTGATTATAAGCCAAAATGTTTCTTAAGGCAAGTCCGACAAGCTTGCAACAGGCCTTTGGTCGCAGACTTTTTTGCGCCGCGTCCGGTTAGTAGTTCCAGGACGAGGTGAGAAGGGCGGCGGCAATGACAATCAGGGCATAAGCGAAGTACTGAGAAAAGCGCGCACTTTCGCGCCTGGCTAATATTGTAAGACAGAATCCGCTAAAAAGATACGACACTGCCGCAATAACCAGGCTTTGGTTTAGGGGGTTAATATGAAAGTAGCTCAGGGCAAGAAAAACCTCAAGAATCATCAGAGAAAAAAGAACAAGATAAATCAACCGCTTGTTGCCCAAGATGCCAGTTTTTTGCTCGGTGTAGGTAAAGAGATAACCAAAGATAATCAATATTGCCAGCATCACCAGCCAGATGGGAGAATCCCACTGGGTAAAGAAACCGTAAAGAGCATAGGCACTGCTGAAGGAGAGAAGGATCAATAAAAAGACCGGAGCGCTCTCCTGCCAGATAACAATAAGACCAACCAGGCTGATGGCAGAGAGCATGAGGCGAGAGGCAAGAAGAGGATTTAGAAACCAAAAAGAGATCGCTCCCCAGGCCAGAATAATGGTGAGGATAACTTTCCTGGTCAGTTTATGATACAAAAATGCCATGAGCAGCCCAATCTCCTATCGTCTAGCGTCTGCCGGTTACGTAACCGCCCACCCCCAAACCGATACGGCTTGCCCCGCGGAGCCCGCAGGGCGAAGTGGGGGTATCGTCCGGCCTTGGCTCGGCCAAAGGCCGAGACAGGTAACCGTTACCGATAGACGTGACCTGAAGAATCCGTCTTAAGGGGCTTCGGTATTTCTGAGTCCGGTATAGTCATCGCCGATTACGACAGAAATATCAGCGCTGTTTCCGTCCGGTTTGTCCTTCTCTTTGACCTCGGCGTTAAATTTACTCAAGAGAAAGCTGATCGTACTTTGGCGCTGACCTTTGGTGTAATCATAAATAACGGTTTTGGTGTGTTTTTCATTGGCATTAGCGATATTGGTGATGGTGTAATCATAGCTTTGGAGGAATTCGCCCAGCCTGCCTGCCTGACCAGCCGTGCTCGATCCATTCAAAAGTTCAATGCTGGCCTTTTTTTCGGTTGACACTGCGGTTTTGGTCTCAAAGATGTCGCGGGCAATTTTTTTAAGGTCAGAGAAGGACTTGTCCCGAGGTAAGAGCAGGTAGGTGCCGGAACTTGAATCGGCGATGAGCGGCCCGTTCTCTCCATTGGCGATGACCGCAGAAACAGTCTTGCTGTTATCTAGCTCCTTAACAATGCCGGCAAAGGCGGTCATGTCATTCGGCGCAAAATCGGTTCTCAAATGATTAGAGAGAATCGTTGTCACATCCAGGATCTTTTTGGGATTAGCCAGGAAGCCGAGCCGGAGGACCTTTTCCTTAACGGCGACAATAATTTTTTGTTGCCGGGCCGCCCGGTCAAAGTCGGAGGAGGTTTGGCGCGAGCGAGCATACTTTAGGGCGGTGGCTCCGTCGAGATGTTGTTGGCCGGCTTTGAGGTAAAACGGTTCGTATCCCTCCATTTTGATATCGGGGTAGAGCGGATCATAGATGGCCTTGTCGACGCCAACATCAATGCCGTCAACTTCGTCAATGAACTTTTCAAAGCCGACAAAGTCAAGGGTGATATAATAGTGAATCGGGACCCCCAGAGTATTTTCCAGTGTTTGTTTCAGTAATGCCGCACCACTGCCCCTTTTTTCATTTTCGCCCAGCGCCAGGATCTCGTTAATCTTAACTGAAGTGCTGCGGTTGGAAATCGGAACGTAGAGATCACGGGGGATGGAGATCATCGCCATCGCCTTTGTGTCAGGCTTAATGCTGACGACCATAAGGGAGTCTGTCAACTGGCCGCCCGGATGATTGGCGCCGCCGATGCCGGTAACCAGAAGATTAATGCGCCCCTCCTTTACACCCTTAATGTCGCTGTCGGAGAAGGGCAGGCGCCAGCCGCTGTCAAAGATCTTTGAACCCTGTGCCAGGAGATAGGCGATAAACGATAAGATGACAAGAAGAAAAACCCCCAAAATTAAAAAGGCAATTTTAGCGCCCTTTTTTTTGTAAAATGGTACTTTTTTATTTGCCATACTCGATATCTTCAGGTCTTTCATATTGGTTTTTGTCTTGTTGAATTGTGGATAACATTGCCATTATATCAAGCGCTCCGATTTTCGTCCAATTAGGGCCCGAACCTCGTTCTTCCGGTGGTGATGCGGGGCGGTTGACCGTAAGTTGGCAGCACCGGCTGACGCCAGAACTTTTCTGCCAAGATGCTCTCAAGAGAGTTCGTGCCAATAGTGCCGGCTTCGGTTAAATTGAGTCCCAAAACGGGGATATTTAGACCATAGGCCAAAAAGTTGGCTGTTGTGACACCAATGCGGACACCGGTAAAGGAGCCGGGACCGGGATTGACAACAATGGCGTCGAGACTTTTTTGGTTTACCGCTTTTTCGCGAAGCAAACCATCTATCTTCTCGAGCAACTCCTCCGATTGATTGTAGGCCGAGGCCCAGAAAAGTTCAGCGCAAAGTTTGCCCTGATTATCGAAGAGTTTAAGCGCGACTTCAAATCCGGTTGTGTCAAGATAGAGAATCATCCAAATTAAAGTGTGAATTATGGGGCGGTTATCTTGCGGTGTGCTTCATCAGTCGTTTCAAAACGGAGCCATCTGGTGCGGCCGGGCAGGAGTCCCCTAATTTTCTCCGGCCACTCGATAGCAGTGACAATATCCGGCCGCTCCCACATCTCTGTCAGACCGGTGCTTTGAACATCTGCCTCGCTCTCCAGCCGATACGCGTCAATATGAACCAGATGATTTATTCCATTTTTTTGGCAATTTGTTTCGTATTCTTTCATAATTGTAAAGGTCGGACTGGTGACGACCCGCTTGACTCCCAGGGCAGCGGCGAGTCCCTTGACGAAGGTGGTTTTGCCGGCCCCAAGATCACCGGACAGGGCTAAAATATCGCCGCCGCGAAGCGTTGCGGCAAGGCAAGCGGCGAAGCGGGCAGTTTCTTTTTCGCTCCGGCTAATAAATTCCATAGTATAAACAATATTATCGTAATAACGAGGTAGGCCCATTCGTCGGCGCCGGAGGGAGCCAATTCACTCTCAGTTTCACTCTCCAATTGGACTATCTTAACATCTTCCTGGCGCCAGGGCAAGAGGCGGTACTCGCCTTGATATTGGGAGAGAATGCCGGCAATCTCCACCTCGTCGCCTCGTCGCAGACGCGGTTTCTGAATCCCGGTTTGATCGCGGATAATAACCTTGATCTCCTGTGCGCCGTCTCCGACACGAAAAGTTGCTCCCGCGGCGGCGGTAACCTTCCCTTTGATTTTAATATAGCGCCCCTCATCTTTCTCGCCAATGTTAGCGATGGCAATCTCCGTTGGCGGCGGCAGGTCGCCGCTGTCGTTGACAGCGATGTCGGCTTGACTGACAGTTTTTAACCGCCGCTCACTGTTTGCTTCGGAGAGGGTGCCGCTGACCGTGATCCGGTCGCCGCTTTTTAGGGCCGGAAAATCTTTGTGGTAAGAGTAAATCTGCATTCCGCCAGTGTGGTCTTCGAGATAAAAGTATTGATCGGAGAGGGTTCCGGGCGGCGCCGTCACCGTTCCGGTCAGGGTTGCGTCCGTCTCTTCCCCCTCTCGCGCCTCGCTGACACTCATCGTCTCAGCCGGTTCTGCCTCGCCCTCTTCGTCGTTCTCCGGCAATTCAAAAACATTCACGGCGCCTGAAGTTAGTGTCAGTGTCCACTGCCAATCTTGACCAAAGAGAGCATAGCTTTGGCCCCGTTGCGCCTGACCGTAACTGACCTCCGCCTTCATCTCGCCCAAGGGGTCGAGCAATCTGGCCGTATCACCCGAATCATTGAGGGCAACGCCGGTTTGAGAGTTGTAAAAAACAAGATAGGTGCCGGGGGGAAGAATGGTTGTAGCCGGCAGGGTATAGGGAGAACTGCCGCCCTCAATATCGTCAATCTTCCAGCCGCCAAGATCAACTTCCGCTGTGCTCCGATTGTAGATTTCAATAAATTCATTATCAGCGCCGTCGGCAGGCTCGGGCAGGATTTCGGTGATGATGATGTCATCCGAGTAGCTGGGTTTTGTGTACTGCCGGCCGGGCGAGGGCAGGGGCCGTTCGATAAAATCAGCCGCAGTATCGGTATCAACAAGCGGATCAAGGCGCTCCAGCGAGTGGCCTTTGGCGGCACCGACCAGATCAAAAAAGGTCTTATCCTCATCCCAACTTAAGGCGTCAACGGTTGTGCCCGGGCCATCGCTCAGTTGCAAATTATCACCGCTGTTGCCCAGACCATTGCCGATGCTGGAATTGAGTTCAATAAAAATTAAATTGGCCGGCGGCGAGGCCAGGTCAGGGCTCCAGCCGGCCCAAATACTATTGCTTTTGGCGATCAAAACATAGTACCGGGGTGGAATCAGGAGATCTGCAGATGAGAGAGTATCTTCGGCGGTATTGTCGGCAATGGTCCACCCCTTTAGGTTAACCTCAACATCGCCGGCATTATAGAGCTCCACCCACTCGTCAGCGGAGTCGATGCTCGGGTGGTAATAAATTTCGTTAATGAGAAGGACGGGCTCGGCGGCCAAACAGGGTCGATATGAAAAAATCGCCCACAGGTTAAATATCGTAAATATTAGGATCGATATTTTCCCGGTACGATTTTTCATCCCCCTATATATATTACTTGCCGTGTTTTTTGGCAAGTCCTGTGTCTCTCTCAGCGGTGCGCCGGGAGTCGGATCGAGTGCACTCGCGGCTGTCCTTTAGGTATAGGACAGTCGACCTTCATATATTACAGGCAGGGCCGGGGACTGTCAAGATTGGTGTGAGGGCGGTGCGGGCTCGGATTGTTCCGAAAAACAAAGAAAATTTTCGCCCCGAAAGGGAAAGCGGGCCGTCAAGTCAGATTGTGCCGGGGGTTGTTTTACTGGGGCGGCGGCGGGAAGTTGCCAGAAATTTGAGGAGCACATTCTGCTCCATCGGCGTAGAATAGTAATGGAGGGCCAAAGAATATTATTAACCAGGGAGGAACTTAAAATGGCGAGAGAAGATCGCAATATGGGGGACGAGGGCGAGATGACGGTGCGGGAGGCGGGCCATAAAGGCGGCGAGACCACCAGCGAGACTCACGGTCATGAGTTCTACGAAGAGATCGGCCACAAAGGCGGCGAGGCAACAAGTCAGACGCACGGTCGGGATTTCTACGAGGAGATCGGCCGCAAAGGCGGCGAACGTGTGCGTGAGCTGATCGAAAAGGGCGAGGAAATCGAAGAGGGTGAAGAAGAGTAAGGAAAGGAGAATTATGGCTCAAAGTAGGGGTGAAATGACTGTTAATGAGGCCGGCCATCTCGGTGGCGAGAAGGGCGGCCGCAAAGGCGGCGAAACTACATTCCGGCGCTATGGTCATGAGTTCTACGAAGAGATCGGCCACAAAGGCGGCCAAAAGGTTAAGCAGTTGATTGAAGAGGGCAAGCGCCAGGAAGGCCGGTAGATCCGGGTCGGAACCAAACAAAACAGTTTAAAAAAGAGGCGGTCGGTTTGTGCGGCATACTTGAAAAGACGCACCAGCGTGCCTAATCCGACGCTGTCAATGAACACCATCTCCTTGTGGTTAAGGAGAATGCTTCGCGTTCCCTCCTTGATTAACCGCACTACCGTCTCGTGCAAGTCAAACGAGGTGCCGGCATTCAGCTCTCCGGCCAGATCGACGACGGTGACGCCGTCAACCTTCTCGATATTAATCCGCAGGCTCATGGGGGTCCTCCTTTGTGCGACCGCACGTTGTTTTTATAGCACACAATAATAAAAAAAGCAAGACACTGCACTGGCTGAGTACGTTGGTAACAACTTTTGTTGTTTTCCTAA
>ERZ1292629.343-Hain-H43-01um-R1-343-length-49024-cov-7_pt1 | contig 49024 bp, 50 predicted proteins | sample MGYA00564399_ERZ1292629 | MGnify/ENA primary metagenome ERZ1292629 (study PRJEB36523, sample SAMEA6512636) | groundwater metagenome | collected 2019-01-08 | study: AquaDiva: Metagenomics assemblies of 32 groundwater samples
CCAAGAACAATATCGCCCTTTAATGACGAATTAGCCGTAAAATCTGTAAGAAAAACTGGCCGCTGTATTGTGGCAGACAATGATTGGCTTCATTGTGGATTTTCGGCCGAGGTGGCTGCCCGAATTTATGAAAAATGTTTTGGCAAATTAAAATGTCCAATTGAAAGAATAGGTTTTGCGCCCACTCCTTGTCCCACAGCAAGGCATTTGGAAAACGAGTTTTATTCCAACGCAATTAAAATTATAAGAACTGCCGAAAAGATGTTGAAATTGAGCCCTACGGATTTGTCAAAAGAAGAATTTTATAGCCACGAGAAGAGATTTAAAGGTCCATTTTAATTTAAGGTAATTAATTACAAAAACATGGAAAATATAAAAGCCAGAGAGTTCGCTAAAAATTATTTAGATGAATTAAAAAAAATTTTAGACCTGATGGAGGAGGATCTATTAGGTAAAATAGAAGAATTAGCAGTTTTGCTGCAAGAAGCGAAAAACAAAAAAAATAGAATTTTTATGATGGGAAATGGGGGTTCTGGTTCAACCTCTTCCCATTTTGCTGAAGACCTTTCAAAGGGAACAATAGTCGGAGAGTCGTTGAGATTTAAAGCCATATCTCTATCAGACAGCATGCCTACAATGCTGGCATGGGCAAATGACAGCAGTTACGACGATATTTTTGTTGAGCAGTTAAAAAATTTAATGGAGCCAGGCGACATTGTGATTGGCATAAGCGGCAGCGGTAATTCAAAAAATGTAATTAAAGCGATTGAATATGCCAACAACAATGGCGGCGTCACAGTCGGATTTTCAGGATATGACGGCGGAAAATTGATTAAATGCGCCAAGATTAATGTCCATGTGCCGAATTTCAGCATGCAAAGGGTAGAGGATATACACATGATGGTTGCTCATATTTTGATGGCTTTATTGCTGGAAATGGAAAAATTTAGTAGCCAAGAAAAAAAATCTTAAAACCCAATTCTAAAATAATTTTTAATTATTAATAAACAAAAAAATATATGTGCTGGCTGGATAAAAAATCTATTGAACAAATGCTAAAGATAAGAGATGATTTTGATATCTCTACTTTTGTGGAGACAGGAACATTTAAGGGTATAAACGCAAAATTCCACGCCCAGAATTTTAAAGAAGTGCTTACTTGCGACATAATAGACGAATATCTTAGGGTCGCTACAAAAAGGCTTGAGCCGTATAAAAACGTATTTGTTTACAAGCAATCAAGTCCTGATTTTTTGAAATTATTTATTCAAAAATATAACGAGCAGGGAAGAAAGGATATTGTTTTTATGTTTCTTGATGCCCATTTCTATGACCCCTCGCTTCCGCCGGATGAAAAATGGGTTGTTATTAACGAACTGAAAGCGTTAAAAGGTTTTAAAAATTGCGTAATTTGTATCCATGATTTTGATTGCGAAGGGTTGGGACATTGCGTTTACGATGGTGAAAGTTTGGGTTGGCCATTAATAAAAAATGACTTAATGAAGGTTAATACAGATTTCTCCCTTTATACAAATACTAAAGAATTCTGCCAGATTTATGATGAAAAAACAATTGCTAACGTACCCGGTATTGCTTTAGACGCAGATACTTTAGATAATATCAGATACGCTTATAGCGCTGAGAGGCTGACTTACAGGGGGATTTTGTATTGTACCCCGAGAAAATTAGATTTAAATAATTTTCAGCTTAAAGAATTTAAGCCATAGTAATAATTATATGGATTTGGACTTAAAAAATAAATATGCGTTAATAACAGGCGGCAGCCATGGAATCGGCCGTTCCATTGCTTTGGCTTTGGCTGAAGAGGGGTGCAATGTGGCGATTTGCGCGATTAATGAAGAAGAAGTCCAAGAAGTTGTGAAAGAAATAAAATTAAAAGGAGTCCAAGCTATTGGCATAGTTGCCGATGTAATGATTCGCGCAGATATTGATCGCGTAATAAAGACAGTTATAAATTCCTGGGGGACAATCGGTATTTTAGTAAATAACGTTGGCGGAGGAGGCAGGTGGGGCAGTTCGATTGTTGAGGAAACAAAAGAAGATGTATGGTTAGATGTTTATAATAAAAACGCTTTGGCGGCAGTTCGTTTTACCATGCGCGTTATCCCTTTTATGAAAAAACAAAAATGGGGCAGAGTGGTAACAATTAGTTCTATTTGCGGCCGCGAAGGAGGCGGCAGGCCATGGTTTAATATGGCAAAAGCCGCAGAGATTAGCCTTATGAAGACGTTAGCAATGAATCCTGACTTAGCAAGAGATGGAATTACCTTTAATAGCGTTGCTCCTGGTCCGATTATGATACCTGATACGGGTTGGGAAAAAGAGCAAAAAGAGAATCCCGAAGCATTTAAAAAAATTGTGGAAAAAATTCCACTCGGCAGGTTAGGCGCGCCAGGGGAAGTTGCTAGCCTTGTCGCCTTTCTTTGTTCTGCTAAAGCAAGTTTAATTAATGGAGCCTGTGTGGCTATAGATGGCGGAGAAAGCAAAAGTTTTTAAACTTTAATTTAGTGTCATATTATGATAGAAAAAAATATTTTAGAAAATTTTAAAGGAAAAAATACTTTAGTGACTGGTGGAACTGGCATGATTGGCAGACAAGTGGTTGATATTTTATGCAATGCCGGAGCTAATGTTAAAATTGTTTCTTTAGACAACATAAATGTAGACAGCCGAGCCGAACATATTTTCGGCGATTTGACTAACTTTGAGTTTTGCAAAGAAATAACCAAAAATGTTGATTTTGTTTTTCATTTAGCCGGCATAAAGGGCTCAATTGAAGTAACTAAAACAAAACCAGCTAGTTTTTTCGTGCCTCTTCTGCAGTTTAACACTAATGTTTTAGAAGCATGCCGGCTTAACAGTGTTAAAAAAATTGTTTATACTAGTTCTATCGGGGCTTACGCTTCAGCTGAAGTTTTTAAGGAATCTGAAAATCTTGAAGGGTCCCCTATGGATATGTTCCCTGGCTGGGCGAAAAGAATGGCTGAGTTGCAAGTTCAGGCCTATAAAATTCAATACGGTTTAGATAATTTTTCTATTGTAAGGCCCTGTAATGTTTATGGTCCGGGTGATAATTTTGATCCTGAAAATGCCATGGTCATTCCTTCTTTAATGTATCGGATTTATCATAAAGAAGACCCGGTTGTGGTTTGGGGCGATGGAAAGGCAATTCGGGACTTTGCTTATAGCCGAGATGTGGCGGAAGGAGTAATTTTAGCTCTTTATTACGGAACTAACTCTAAGTTTGTAAATTTGGCTAGCGGCAAGGGATATTCAATCAAAGAATTATTAGAAACATTGCGCAGTTTTTTGGATTTTAATTATAAATTTGATGCTGAAAAGCCATCGGGATTTCCTAAAAGAGTTATGGATATATCTTTAGCTAAAGAGTTAATTCACTACAATCCAACAACTTCTTTGTTAGATGGTCTTAAAGAAACCTGGGATTGGTATGTAAAAAATCAAGAGGAATACTTAAAAAGAAAAAATTATTTTCGAGCAAACGAGAGTAATTCAGAAACTAATTTCTGAATTACCGAGCGAGCAATGAAAATATAGGATATTAAACTATATTTCAAAGAATTTTAAAATATGACCCAAGTATTAAAAACAAAATTAGACGGCGTTTTAATGTTCCAGTTAGAGCATAATGAAGACCACAGGGGAACCTATACTCAGCTTTACCATAAGGCAGATTATGCAGAAATTATTAAGAGAGAATTGGGAAAGGATGTAGAATTTGTTGAGGATGATTTTGCCGCATCCTCAAAAAATGTTTTAAGAGGCATTCACGGCGACGACAGAACCTGGAAGTTGGTAACTTGTTTGTCGGGAAAGTTTTACATAGTGGTTGTTAACTGCGATGAAAGTTCCAATAATTTTGGCCAGTGGCAGAATTTTATTTTGACCAAAGAAAATGGAAAGCAATTATTAATACCGCCAAAACACGGGCATGCTTATTTGGTTTTGAGCGATAACGCAGTGTTCCATTATAAGCAGTCCTGTTATTATCAAGGCATGGAAAAACAATTTACTTACAAATATGACGACCCCAGATTTAAGATTTGGTGGCCGATAAAAAACCCCATAACTTCTCTAAGGGATGAAATGGGGCATATATAATATGAACCAAAAAACAGATTTTTATAAAGATAAAAAAGTTTTAGTGGCTGGCGGAGCCGGCTTTATCGGGACAAATTTAATAAAAAAACTTCTTTTGTTGGGAGCTAAAATAAAAGCGGCTGATATTAAAAAAGAGCCCCAATTAAAGGATGACAGAATTGAATATCTAAATTGCGATTTTACCAAAAAAGAGGATTGCCAAAAAGCAGTTAAAGACATTGATTATGTTTTTATGGCCGCAGCCAATACTTCGGGAGCCGCAGTAATGGAAAAAACGCCTTTAGTTCATGTAACGCCTAATATTATCATGAACAGTTTAATGCTGGAAGCCAGTTACGAAGCAGGAGTAAAAAAGTTTTTATTTATAAGCAGTAATACTGTTTATCCGGTTTCAGACCAACCGGTAAAAGAGAGCGATATGAAATATGGCGATTTGTTTTCTAAATATTATTTTGTGGCTTGGATGAAGCAATTTTCAGAAGTGCTTTGCGAAATGTATACCAAAGTAAAAAATCCTATGAAGACAGTTGTGGTCAGGCCGGCAAATAGCTTTGGACCCTATAGCGATTTTGAATGGGAAACATCGCATGTTATTCCGGCTTTAATCAGAAAGGTTGTTGAAAGGCATAATCCAATAGAAGTTTGGGGCGATGGTTCAGATATTAAAGATTTTATTTATGTGGAAGATCTTGTTGAAGGGATGATTTTAGCAATGGAAAAGATTGAAAACTTTGAACCAATAAATATAGCTACCGGCAGGCCCTGCACTGTTAAAGAAATTTTAAACGCTATTTTAGTCGCCGATAATTATCAAGACGCGAAAATTGTTTTTAATACTTCCAAACCAACAATGATACCAAAGCGGCTGATTGACGCTTCAAAAGCAAAAGAGCTTTTGGGTTTTGAGGCAAAAACCTCATTAGACCAAGGCATTAAAAAAACCATTGATTGGTACAAAAATATATGATTATTAGCAAAACACCTTTTCGTATTTCTTTTTTTGGAGGCGGAACGGATTACCCTGTTTGGTATGAAAAAAATGGCGGTTCGGTGTTAAGCACCACCATTAACAAATATTGTTACATAAATTGTCGGTATCTGCCGCCATTCTTTGACTATAAATATCGTATAAGGTATGCGGTTCGAGAGGAGGTTAAAAATATTTCTGAAATTGTGCATCCTTCTGTCAGAGAATGCTTAAAATTCTTAAATGTAAGCAATGGAATTGAAATGGTTCATACCAGCGATTTGCCGGCTATGTCGGGGATTGGCTCTTCTTCCGCATTCACCGTAGGTTTTTTAAATAGTTTATACGCTTTGGCAGGAAAAATGGTTCCCAAAAAGCAATTGGCATTAAACGCCATTTATGTTGAACAGGATTTAATAAAAGAAAATGTTGGTTCTCAAGACCAGACAGCAGCAGCTTTCGGCGGATTTAATCGGATAGATTTTGGCGGGGCCGAAGAAATCAATATTCATCCAGTAATTATTAGTCCAGAAAAACTAAAATTACTCCAGGACCATTTTATTTTGTTTTTTACCGGTTATTCAAGAGATGCTTCAGATATTGCCAAAGAACAAATAAAACAAACTCCCTCAAAATACAATGAATTATCTGCCATAAAAGCAATGGTAGACGAGGCAATGAGCATTCTTTACAGCCAATCCCGCGGAATTGAAGATTTTGGAAAGCTTCTTCATGAATCATGGAAAATTAAAAGAAGCCTTACCAGCCTTATTTCAACAAACCAGATTGATGAAATTTATGAAACCGCTATGAAAGCAGGAGCTATCGGAGGAAAATTATGCGGAGCAGGAGGGGGCGGTTTTATTCTCTTTTTCGCTCCGCCCGAAGTTCAACCACGCATAAAAGAAGCGTTAAAAAACTTATTATATGTGCCTTTTTCTTTTGAAACAGGAGGGAGCCAGGTAATTTTTAATAATCCGCAAGATTTTGTATAAAAAAAGAGGAACATTATTCCTCTTACCTTGAATGTCGCACCTTAACAGACATATCTTTGGGCGAGAAAAGTGACAGCAATTGTTTTTGAGTCACAAATATCGCCCTCGTAGATCATTTTGAGCCAATCTGTCCAATCAATCAGCAGGAGACCGCCGATTTCCATTTTTTCAGTTTCGTCCAGTTTTTGCTCTCCGTCTTTTTTGCAGTCGGTAGCTAATACTGGCATAAATGGAGTGAAACAGCTGGCTGGATCAAGCCAAATAGGCTTGCCAAGTTTTGTCAATTTGTCAGCGACATAGCCGGTTTCTTCTGTCAATTCTCTGCCGGCAGATACCAGAATATCTTCCTTGGGATTAGTCCCGCCTCCGGGAATCTCAAGGATACACTCATTTGCTCCTCGGCGAAATTGGAGCAGAGCAATGACCTTTTTTTCCGGAGTGAGGGGAAGGACTATGACAGGAGGGGTCTTTCCGCCCCAAAGCAAAAAATCCCTTGTTTCGCCATCAGGATCAGAAAAATACCTTTCCAGTATTACCTTGCCATAACGTTCAATCAGGATTTTTTCATGGTCGATTTCTGGAATGTTCACAGAGGTCTCCTTTCATTTGTCAAAGATCGTGTCAAAAATGCTATAAAATAGAGTTTATTATATTATTATTATTTTGTCAAACGTTTATGAATAATGAATCGTTAATTATAAAAGCATCAGAAATTAATTTAAACTTATTATGAAAGCAGTAATTGCGGCGGGCGGAAAGGGCACTCGTCTGGCCATGGTTGCCAAAGATATTCCCAAGGCCTTAGTAAAGATAGGCGAGAAACCCATTATAGAACACCAAATTATACTTTTGAAAAAATACGGCATTAAAGACATCTGGATGCTTTTGGGATATAAAGGAGACCAAATAAATGAATATCTTAAAGACGGTAAAAAATGGGGAGTGAACATTCATTATCATCAAGAAAAAAAACCCTTAGGAAGAACAGGCGCCCTAAAAACAATAGAGGACAAAATAAAAGAAGATTTTTTATTTTTGTCTGGAGATATTATGATGGATTTTGATGTAAAAAGATTTATTGATTGGCACAGACAAAAAAAAGATAGAATTGCTTCAATTGTTGTTCATCCTTCAGACCATCCTTTTGACAGCGATTTAATTGAAACAGACAGCGCGGATAAAATTGTTTCTTTACTATTAAAGCCCCATCAATCGGATATAATTTTTCAGAATTTAGGTATTGCCTCAATATTTATTTTTTCGTCCGATATATTTAAATATATACCAAAGGGCAAAAAAACTGATTTTGAAAAAGATGTATTGCCTGCAATTTTAAAAGCGGGCGAAAATGCTTATGCCTATAAAACTCCTGAATATATAAAAGATATGGGAACGCCAGAGCGCTTGGCGCAAGTTAAAAAAGATTATCTTTCAGGAAGAACAAAGAAACTTAATTTAAAAAATAAAAGAAAGGCAATTTTTCTTGATAGAGATGGAGTTATTAACAAAGAAGTTGACCAACTTTCAAAAATAGAGGACTTTAAGTTGTATGATTTTTCTGCCAGAGCCATAAAAAAAATCAATAATTCTGAATATCTAACAATTATAATCACTAACCAGCCAATGATTGCCAAGGGTTTTATGCAAGAAAAAGACCTGTTTTTAATTCATAAAAAAATGGAAACAGAATTAAGTTTTAAGGGAGCAAAAATTGATGCTATTTATTATTGTCCCCATCATCCAGAAAAAGGATTTCCAGGCGAAGTGCCAGAATTAAAAATTGAATGCGATTGCCGGAAGCCCAAAATCGGATTGATTAAAAAAGCGGTTAAAGATTTTAATTTGGATTTAAACAAGTGTTTTTTTATAGGGGACTCAACCGCTGATGCTAAAACAGCTGAAAACGCTAAAATTAAGTTTGTTGGCGTAAAAACCGGCTATGGCTGTAAAGACGATATACACAAAATAAGTAAAAAATTTCTATTATATAAAAATTTGTTAAAAGCAATAGAGAATATTATTTAAAAATTAATGAAACTTTTAATTATTTATCATGCAGGATTAGCAGAAGACGCCAAAGCGATTTTTAAAGAATATGCTAGCCAAGGCATTGACCTTGCTGTTATCGTGCCTTTTAAATTTTATTCCTCAATCGGCCGCTGTTTTGAGTATGGCGAAAAAGACGATGACAAAACATATCGTTTTATTCCGATAGAACTTAAAACTGGCTTTAATTTTTTTCGCCTTTTTAGAGCAATCAAACAAACCAAACCAGATGTTATTCATGTTTTAGACGAGTATTCAAGTATTTACCTTGCCCAAGCAATATTATGCCGCAATATTTTATATGGAAAAAAAGTTCCGGTTCTTGCTTATGTTTTTCAAAATATTCCATTTAAATCTCCTCCTTTTATTTTTGAATTTTCAATAAGATTCTTTAAGAGAATTGTATATAAAACATTTTATCCCTTAATTTTTTATTACCATAAAAAAAATGTGAATGGCATTGCTGGCGGCAACAGTGAAGCGCTTTTGAATGTTAAAAACCTTAATCCGAATGTTCCTGCGCGTTTGATTTTTTGGGGAGTTGACCTTAAAAAATTTTCTTCTAAAAACCGCAATGCCTGCAGGGAAAAATTGGGAATTCAAAAAGGCATTAAAATGTTTGGTTATTTTGGAAGAATCATTAAGTTGAGGGGATTGGACAAGCTTATTTTGGCAATGAGCAAAATTGATGATTGTAATTTGATGATTGTGGGCGATGGAGAATATAAAGATAAATTAAATAAACTTATTGTTTCTTTGGGAATCCAAAATAAGATTCATTGGCATAACAGCGTTAAACTGAGAGAAATTGCAGATTATTACAACTCCATTGACGCTTTTGTTTTTCCGTCGCAAACCACTTTTACTTGCAAGGAACAATATGGCAGGGTTTTAGTGGAGGCGATGTCTTGCCAGATTCCAATTGTTGGCTCTAGTTCAGGAGCAATTCCTGAAGTGTTAAATGGTTATCCAAAGCATTTAATTTTTAAAGAAGACAGCGTTGACGATTTAATTGACAAATTAAATAAAATAACTGATTTAAAGTTTCCAGAAAATTTTAATATAAACAATTTTTTGCAAAAGTTTAGCATAGAAAATTTTGTTTCAGAGAATATTAAGTTTTATCAGAATTTTTTAAAAAATGATTAATTGCCCGATATGCGATTCGCCCTCTTATTTTTTTGCGTTAAAAAAAGATAGGTTCGGTCAAGAATATAAATATATAAAATGCGGCCAATGCCGATTTTTGTTTGATGAAGATTTAGTATTGGATAAAGGCAAACTGCAAGCTAAAACAAGCAAGGTTTATCAGGAAGATTATTTTAAGATTATTGACAGCGGCTGGAAAATGAGAGGGGATAAAATATCTAAAATTATAAATAAATTTTTGAAAATATATAAGTTTATAAAATATAGAAAAAAACTAAAAGTTTTAGATTATGGAGGAGGAAATGGCTATATAACTTCAAAGATAGCTCCTTTTTTTGACGTTCTTTACTATGATAAATACGAAAAGCCGACCTATTTCAGCAATTATACGGTTTTAGAAAAGCCGGCCGAAGCTCATATTGTTTGCGCCATAGAACTGATAGAACATATTACGGATTTTAATGAATGGGATAATCTTGCTAAACTATCTTTTAACGCCTTGCTTTTTACTACTGAGTTATCAGACGAAATTTCAGATAAAGAATTGACTAATTGGTGGTATTTAAATCCAGACGCAGGACATACCTCTATTTATTCTTTTATGGCGCTTTATTTATTAGCTAAAAAGCATGGTTTTGTTTATTTCTTTTTTCCTTCTAAATCTTTTCATATTTTTTTGCGCAATTCATTTTTAAGCAAGATTAATTTTGTAGAATTAGAATATCCTATTTACAATATTTTTAGAAAAATAAAACATATATTGAAAAGGTCTCATGAAAATATTTTTTGACGCTAAAATATTATCATTGCAACCGCGCGGAGGAATTAGCCGGTTAGTTTTTGAATTGACAAAATCATTTAGTGAAATTAAAGAATTGGAAAAGATTTTTTATAGAGGTTTGTATATTGACCAATATCCTTTTAAAAAAGAATGGTTTAAAAAATATTATGGTATCCGTGTTCCGGCCTTTTTTGACAGTCGTTTCGTCAGTTTTTTAGATAATATGGGCGCAGAGATGGCTTATAAATTTAACGCAAGTTCTGATTTAATTTATCACTCTTTTTATCACCGCATACCCAAGAATCCCAAAGGTCCAGTGGTTGTCCATGTGTATGATATGATTCAAGAGCTGTTTTATAATAGTACCAAAACAATAAAATTTAAAAAGAAGTCATTTGATGCGGCGGATTTGATTATTTCAATATCTGAATCAACCAAAAAAGACCTCTGCGAGCTTTATCCTATTGACCCTAAGAAAGTTATTGTTGCCTATTCTGGCGTGAATGAAGTATTTCTCAAAGACCGTATTTCAACAAAAAGAGCAAATAAGAGGCCGTATATGCTTTATATTGGCAGCCGCAGTTATAGTTATAAAAATTTTGACCTTTTATTAAATACATTTATTGATAAAAAGTATTTTTTTGATTTCGACCTTATTTTAGCGGGCGGAGAAAAAAATCTTGCGCCTGAGCAAAAAGAAAAAATAAAAAATACTGTTAAACAGGGAAGCTGGCTTTTGCAAGAATTTTGCGACGATGAAAAATTAGCCGATTTATATTCAGACGCGTCGGTTTTTATTTATCCTTCGCTATACGAGGGTTTTGGAATCCCCCCCCTTGAAGCAATGGCTCGCGGCTGTCCTGTGGTTGCTTCTAATGTTTCTTCTATTCCGGAAGTAGTTGGCGATGCTGGCTTGCTATTTAATCCCAAGGATTCCGACGATTTAGCCCAAAAAATAGAAATGATTATTAATAATAAGTCCACGGCATTAAATCTTATTGAAAAAGGAAAAATCAGAGCTAAACAATTTACCTGGAATGCTTCAGCTGATACAATTTATCAAGGATATTTAAAATTAATATAAAATTATAAAATATGAAAGATTTTATCAAGAATTTTTCCGAGGAGTTAAAAAAGCCCATTCAATGATTTTTGCACTGGTTCATATGATATGGTATTATAAAATACATATATTTAAAAGATGGAAAAAGCATAATGGATATTGTAAAACAGCAATAAAAACTATGAAAATATTAATCACTGGAATAACCGGATTTGTTGGTTCTTATCTTGCCGAATATTGCCTTTCAAAGCCCAATGTAAAAGTTTATGGGACAGTATTCAGCCCTAATTTTAGAGAAGAAGCGGAAAAGATAAAGAATATTAAAAGTAGGGTAGAACTTTTAAAGTGCAATCTTGTTCAAAAAGAACAGGTAATCAAAGTTCTTTTGAAATCGAAGCCGGATAAAATTTTTCATTTAGCCGGTCAAAGTCGCGTTTCTTTTTCTTTCCAATCGCCCGAAAAAACATTATTTAATAATATCATTTCTGACTTGAATATTTTTGAAGGCATTAGAAAATTAAAGCTTAATCCAGTTATAGTTATAGCAGGCAGCTCAGAGGAATATGGTTTAACCTTTAAAAAAGAATTACCAATAAAAGAAAATAATCCTTTGAGGCCCTTGTCATCCTATGCCGTTTCAAAGATTGCCCAGGAAAAATTGGCTTTCCAATATTGTCAAAGTTACGGATTAAAAACAGTTTTAATGCGGTTTTTTAATACCGAAGGTCCAAGACGAGGTCAAGAATTTGTTACTTCTACTTTTGCAAAACAAATCGTCGAAATAGAAAAAAACAAAAAAGAACCAACAATCTACGTGGGTAATTTAGACGCTAAAAGAGATTTTATAGATGTAAGAGATGTAGTTAGGGCATATTGGTTAGCCTCAGAAAAGTGTAAATTTGGCGAACCATATAATGTTTGTTCTGGAAAAGTAAGGTCAATAAAATCGGTTTTAAACCTATTGCTAAGCTTGAGCAAGGTAAAAAATATTAAAGTAAAACAAGACCCAAAAAGAATGCGGCCGTCAGATGTGCCAGTTATTTTAGGCGATTGTTCAAAATTTAGGAAGCAAACCGGTTGGAAACCAGAAATTCCATTTGAAAAAACAATGGAGGATTTGTTAAATTATTGGAGAGAAGTATTATAATATATGAATATTTTAAAAAAAATTAGAAAAAAAATAAGAGGCGTCGGAAGAAGAGCCGGAATTATGGACGATTTTGATTGGTCTCATTATTACGAGGACGAATATTCAAAACAAATTTATGATTTAGAAAAACAATATACTTTTATATTGCCCGATGGCAAATATTCTGTTGTTGATGGAAAAATAATTTTAAATTCTGAGCTTTTGCCCCTAAATGAAAATCACGAAGCTTTATATGAATCAATTTATGCTTTAAAGCCAAATTCAGTATTAGAAATTGGATGCGGCTGTGGAGATCATTTGGCAAATATTAAAAAAATATTGCCCGGAGTAAAATTAAACGGATTGGACCTTTTGCAAAAACAATTAGAATTTTTGCAAAAAAGACATCCAGAATTAAAAAACCAGGCAAATTTATTTATTCAGGATATGACCTTAAATATTTCCAAAAAAGTTAAAGTTGATTTGGTTTACACGCAGGCTGTTTTAATGCATATCCAAAGATATAATCATTACTTGTCTGCTTTTAAAAATATTTTTTTTCTTGCCGAAAAATATGTTGTTCTTATGGAAAATTGGACTAGGCATAATTTTATTGAAGATATTAAAAAAATTTCAAAAACCTTAGATTTTCCCTGGAAAAATGTTCATTTTTACATTAATGATACCGGTAAACAGATATCATTGATTCTTTCCAAGACGGCTTTGGACAAATTTAATGAATTAAAAAACAGTAAAGAATTATTAAAATATTTATGTTAAAAGCGTTAATAACCGGGATTTGTGGTCAAGACGGGTCATATTTGGCAGAATTTTTGCTATCCAAGGGTTACGAAGTACACGGCATTATAAGGTGGGATAGTGTTTTTACAACAGAAAGAATAGATCATCTTTATCAAGATCCGCATCTAAATAATGTTAAATTATTTTTACATTATGGAGACCTTATAGATACCGGAAACTTAGAGCGGTTGATTAATCAAATAAAGCCAGATGAAATATATCATCTTGGAGCGATGTCTCATGTTAGAGTAAGTTTTGATATGCCCGAATCAACTGCCAATATAGATGGTGTGGGGACTCTAAGAATATTAGAGGCAATTAAAAATTCTAAATTGCCAGTAAAATTTTATATGGCGGCAAGCTCTGAAATGTTTGGCAGTAACCCTCCACCTCAAAATGAAAATACACCCTTTCATCCTAGAAGCCCCTATGCTTGCGCTAAAGTTTTTTCCTATCATATTACTCGTTTATATAGAGAGGCCTATGGTATTTTTGCCTGCAGCGGGATTTTATTTAATCACGAGGGATGCAGAAGAGGGCCTACTTTTGTGACTAGAAAAATTACAAGAGCCGTAGCAAGGATTAAGGCGGGCTTAGAAAAGAAAATTTATTTAGGGAATATTAATACTAAACGCGATTGGGGTTTTGCCCAGGAATATGTGGAAGCAATGTGGCAGATGCTTCAACAGGATTATCCGGATGACTTTGTTATAGCAACTGGCGAAGCTCACTCGATAAAAGAATTTCTGGAACATGCTTTTCAATATGCTGGTTTGGGTGATTGGAAACAATATATTGAAATTGACCCTCAATATTTTAGGCCGGCAGAAGTAGAGGTTCTTGTCGGAAATTCGGCAAAGGCCAAAGACAAATTAAATTGGGAGGCAAAAATTAAGTTTAAAGAATTAGTAAAGATAATGGTTGATTCTGATTTTAGGGCAGTGGGGTTGACTCCGCCAGGAGAAGGAGATAAAATATTAAAAGAAAAATTTACTGATAAATGGTGGAAAGTTGATTAAAAATAATTAAATATGGCAGATCTCAAAGATAAAAAAATTTTAATTACCGGCGCAGGCGGATTTTTAGGAAGACATTTGGTTAAAAATTTATTGGAAAATAACGGTGTTTTAAAAGAGAATTTATTTTTGCCAACCGTAAAAGAATTAGATTTAAGAAAATGGGAGAATTGTGAAACTGCGGTGAGAGGCCAGGACATTGTTATACACTTGGCAGCCAAAGTAGGAGGGATTGGATTCAACCAAGAAAAACCAGGAGAGCTTTTTTATGACAATATAATAATGGGCGCCCAGTTAATGGAGGCAGCCAGACAGGCGGGAGTAAAAAAGTTTATAGCAATGGGCACGGTATGCGCTTATCCAAAATTTACCCCAGTTCCTTTTAAAGAAGATGATTTATGGAATGGCTACCCCGAAGAAACTAACGCTCCCTATGGTTTGGCTAAAAAAATGCTTTTAGTCCAATCCCAGGCTTATCGGACGCAATACGGCTTTAATTCAATTTTTCTTCTTCCTTTAAATCTTTATGGTCCCGGCGATAATTTTAATTCTGGAAGTTCCCATGTGATAGCGGCTGTTATCAAAAAAGTTTATGAAGCAAAAAGAGATGCCAGAGATTATATTGAGTTGTGGGGAACAGGCAAAGCCACCAGAGGATTTTTATATGTTGAAGATGCGGCTCAAGGCATAATTTTAGCTACCGAAAAATATGATAAACCAGAACCGGTGAATCTGGGTTCTGCTTTGGAAATTTCAATAAAAGATTTAGCTGAGCTTATTTGCAAGTTGATGGACTTTAAAGGAGAAATTCGTTGGGATGCTACAAAACCCGATGGTCAGCCCAGAAGGGGGGTGGATGTTTCGCGGGCTAAAAAAGAATTTATGTTTGAAGCAAAAACTAATTTTATAGAAGGTCTTAAAAAAACAATTAAATGGTATAAAGCCAACTCAATTTGATTTTTAAATTTTAGATGATAAAAAATGGAAAATCCATTAGTTTCAGTAATTATTCCAACCTTCAACAGAGAAAGATATATAAAAAGAGCGCTTGCTAGCGTTCTTTCTCAAACTTATCAGAGTTTTGAAATAATAATTATTGATGACGGGTCAACCGACAAAACCAATGAGATTATCAGTCTTTATCTAAAAGATAAAAGAATTCGATATATTTATCAACAGAATCAGGGCGTAAGCATAGCAAACAATAATGGAATAAAAGTTGCCATAGGTAAATATATTGCTCTTTTGCATTCTGATGATTTTTGGTGCGATGATAAAAAATTAGAAAAACAAGTTAATTTTTTAGAAGGGCACCATGATTATTTATTGACAGGAGGGGGAATTATAAGAGTGAAAGAAAGCGGTAAAGAAGTTTCTCATATTTTATATCCCGAGACTGAGGAGCAGATTAAAAAAACAATGCTTTTAAGCTGTTCATTTGCATCTAGCTCTGTTGTTTTTAGAAAAAATGCTTGGGAGATAACCAAGGGATTCGATAAAAATTTAGAAGTTTGCGAAGACTGGGATTTGTGGCTGAAGATTGGTAAAATCGGTAAACTCTATAATTTTCAGGAATATTTTACCTATTATCAGGAAAGCGAAAAAAGCTTGTCTAACATTCATCGTAAAAGAAGTTTTAAATATAATCTCAAATTAATCAAAAAATACAGTAAGGATTATTTGTTTTTTAAGAAAGCCATGTTTTTAAATATCTGCTATTATTTTTATACTTTTGTGCCATTCAATCAAAAATTATTGCCGATTTTTTCTAAAATAAAAAGAATGATTTTCGGAAAACCATCCTATAAGGACTTCAAAACTAAATAGTCTTTAAATTAATTTGTTTTTGTAATTTCTTCAGATAATATTTTAGCGAAATATCCGGCGCTAAAAGGGTATGCATCGCTACTTTTAAGAAAATTATTTATAGCGTCTATGTAGTTTAGATAATCTTTATCGGATATATTCTTAATGTATTTATAGAGCTCATCATAAGTTTTAAATTTTTTTTTGTTAATAAATGTGTTTTGGGGAATATGGTCGGTTATATTCTGCGCTCCCCAATAAACCGGAATGCATCCTCCAAAGAAGCAATCAAATATTTTTTCTGTGATATAACCTTTAAAATCCCTGACATTTTCATAGCAAATAGAAAATTTATATTTTTCGTAAGTTTTTTTCTTTGATTTAACTTCCCCCTTATAAGAAGGGTAATCGGGCCTTAAAAGTTTGGTTAAAAATTTCAATCTATTTAATCTGGCTAAATTTATCCCCAAAAATTTGCCCTGAAAATTATGTTTATCCCAGCCTTTTCCATATAGGTCAAAATCTTCAGGATGGTTATTTTCAAACCAGCGGATTGCTTTTATTCTTTCGGTATATAATTCTAAAGGATGTGAAGCGGACTTATTGCTGGCTATCAGGGTGCATAATTTTTTCTTTTTACCTAAATCAAAATTTAAATTAGACGGTATTTTATGAGAATAGTTTATTTTAAAATATTTTTTATTGTCAATAAGTTCATCTGACCAAGTAAATATTTTTTTAAAATATTTGTGGTTTTCTAAATTTAAATTGTCTGGTTTTATAATGGGCGATTCAAAAGTTGTTAAATATATGTTTCGGAAATTATTTTTAATAAGTTTTTGAAAATATTTATTTTTAAAACCGGGGAAGTCTATAAATACCACGGCGTCAAATTTTTTAAAATCATCTTTCATATCAATGGTATTTATTTTATGTCCCAGTTTTTTTAAGTATTGCCCTAAAAAAACAAAGGGATACATCAAATCATCACCGATAGGCGATGACGGGTCAGTGAACATTTTGTTTTTGTTAAATTGTTTGGTATGGTTATAAAAACCTATATACATTTTAAGATAGATTATTAGTGACGGCCGATATAGATTAATTTTTTTTTGGTTTTTATCCTTTTCCAAATCCTATCAATCAATTCAGGACGATATTTTCTTGTAGCAAAAAGCAGCCATAAAATTATTTTTCTTAGCGGGCTTTTTATTTTTGATTGCGTTGTTTTTTTATTCCAGTAGTTTGAAACGCGATAAGCACTTTGAATAGGCCACTTCTCCCTAGAGCTATTTATTAAAGTTTTTCCCTTAGTGGCAAAAAACATAACTTCTACTCCTTTTGACGACAATATTAATTGTTCTTTTAACGCCGCCTCTTTACATTGATAAATTTTTGCCCCCTTTTCATAATTTAAAAAAGAACCTTCCAATATAAAACAGCTGAAATTTTTAAAACCATTAAGGGTGAAATAATCAAAAAAAAGAGTTGGACTAATTTGATAAAAACCGTGATTGATGGCGTTTGATGATGGGCAGTCAAGAATTACCGTTCCTTCGGGTTTTAACATCAGCTTTATATTTTCAAGGGCTTGAGGGATATTAAAGATATGTTCTAAACTTCCTATATCCAATATAACATCAAATTTGTTATGATATTGCTTCTTAACAGGAATATTCAGGTCCATTAATATGTCGGGGTTTTCATAATCCGAAATATCGGCGACAAAAACTCTTTTAGCTCCAAATAAGGACAGAACTGTTTGACAATTAGTGTAATTCTGATAATTCGTTTCTCCCCAAGCAGGAATTTTATTCTTGGTATCAAAGCCAAGGGGCAGATTTTTGAGGGGCACTTTTTCCTTTTTGAATAACTTTTTAACTTCATTTAAGGTGCCATAAACAGCTTGCTGACTCAGAACTAATACATCGCCTTTTATAGGATATTTTTTTTGTTCTCTGGCCAATAAATACAAATTTCTTTTTAGCAAAGCCATTTGTTGATTTTTTCTTAATATAATTATAGGATAATAATATAATAAATTTGTTTTAATTACAAGGCCTAAAAGAGCTTTGTTTTGATTAAAAATGATTGATAAAAAAGAGAGGGTCACTATAGCTTTTTTTCTTCCTTCGCTTGAACCTGGAGGAACCGAAAGAAATGTAGTCAATCTTATTAATAATATTGATAGAAAAAAGTATAGATTATCTCTTGTTTTGGGCGAAGCGGGAGGAGATTTTACAAGAGAGGTAAACAAAGGTATTCCTATTGTCAATTTAGATGTTTCTTATACATTGGGATTATTTTTTAAATTAATAAAATATTTTAAAAAAGAAGAACCCGATATTTTTGTTTCTGCTTTTCCCCGCATCAATATTGTTGCTATAATAGCGAGAATTCTTTCAGGAAAAAAAACAAAAATTGTTATCACCGAACATACTATTTTTTCTTTTCTGCCGATTATTGCCAAAACTTTTTGGCGCAGGTTTTTCGCGCGAGTTTTTCTGCCTGGCATTAGCAAGTTTGTTTATCCTAAAGCCGATGCGATAATATGCGTTTCTAATGGCATAGCCGACGACCTTTTAAAAATTATCCGTTGTTCAGAAAAAGTTAGGGTAATTTATAATCCCGTTACAAGCGCTAAAATTTATAAATTAGCAAAAGAACCGCTTAGCCATTCATGGTTTTCTAATTCAAAAATTCCGGTTATTATTGCAGTTGGACGTTTGGTAAAATGCAAGGATTACCCGAATATTTTTAGGGCTTTTAGCTTAATCCTTCAAAAAGAGCCTGCTCGTCTTGTAATTTTAGGAAGAGGGCCGGAAAAAGAAAAATTGATACAACTGGCCGATAAACTTGATTTGTCCAAAAACATCGCTTTTTTAGGTTTTCAAAAAAATCCCTACAAGTATATGAAAAAAGCATCGGTTTTTGTTTTATCTTCTTTACAAGAAGGTTTTGGCAATGTAATAATTGAAGCAATGGCTTGCGGAACGCCAGTGGTTTCAACAAATTGCCCGGCTGGACCAGATGAAATCATTGAAAATGGCAAAAACGGCATTTTAGTTTCCGTTGGGGATTATAAAGAGTTAGCCAAGGCAATTCAAAAAGTATTAAACAGTCCTTTTTTGAGAAAAAAATTTTCTGATGAGGGCAAAAACAGGGCCCAAGATTTTTCAATAATAAACAGCGTTAAACAATACGAGGAAGTTTTTTTAAAAATAATGTCCTCGTCGTTTAAATAAAAATATGATTAATATTCTAAGTATTTTAAGAACTGATAAAAAAATATTATTTATTTTGTTTTTGGTTTTATTGATTTTAATCAGCGCAGTTTTTTCTAACTGGGAGATAGCGGTAGGCCTTATGCTTATTTTGTTTTTATCAATAATTACCTTTTTAGTTCTTTTTAAAATAGGAGTTAGAGACAAGGAAGTATATCAGCTTTTTTTAATCGCTTTTTTAATTCACTTATTCGCCTCGCTTCTTATTTTTTATATAATTTATTACACATCTTTTCGTCCCGTCGGCGGCGGCGCGGATTTTGATTTATATCAAAATAACGCTGTTGAAATAGCCAATAGATTCAAACTGGGAAATTTTTCTTTAAAGGGAATGTACACTGAAAATTATTTCTCGCTGTTTATGGGGATGATATACGTTTTTACCACACCAGAGATGATTATAGGCCAATTATTTTCAGTTTGGCCGGCAGTTCTTTCCGTTTTACTTGTGTATTTTTTGGTTATTGAAATTGGCGGCTCAAAAAAATGGGCTTTTTTAATCGGATTAGTCGTTAGTTTTTATCCGAGCTATTTGTATTTTGGCAGCGTTCCGCTGAAAGATATTTTAGTGATTCCCCTTGTTTTATCTGGAATTTTATTATCTGTAAAAATGTTTAAAATTTTTTCGGCGTTCAAGTTTTTGGCTTTTTTTGCTATTTTGACCAGTGTGATTCATTTTCGTTTCTATGTTGGTTATGCCCTGATGTTTAGCTTTATTATTTGCTGGTTTTTAATATCAAACCTTAAAGTAAGCGAAAGGATTATTTATGGAGCAGCCATTATTTTTCTTTTAGGGTTTTCGCCCCAACTATTGGGTTATGGCTATTACGGCACAACTCCTCTAAATATTTATCTTACTAAAAAATATATTACAGAGTTGCGGGAAATAGTTTATGCTCCAACTCCTGAAATAGTTTATGCTCCAACTCCTGAAAAGGAGGTGGCCATAAAAAATCCGCGCGGGACATCCGCTCCCACGCCAGACTTCTATAAAGAAATTCCGACCAAAGAAGAAAATATGGCAAGTATGCCCAAAGAAACGTTTATAAAAGGCACCGGAGTTAATTCTTCTTTTGTGATAAAAGCTGGTTTTGAGAATCCTTTTACATTTATTAAGAATTATTTTCTATCTTTTATTTATAGTTTATTAGGGCCATTTTTCTGGCAAGTAAAAGTAAAGAGACAATTGGTTGCCTTAGCTGAGGTGATTCCTTGGTATTTTTTCTTTTGCCTTATTTTTTATGGCGCCTATAAATCCATTAAAATATATGGCTTTTTGCAATTTTTGGAGCGCTATAAATATGCTCTTCCTTTGCTATTGTTTAGTATGATATCATTGGGAGCCCTTTCTCTTTTTATAAATAATTTCGGGATAATTATCAGGATTCGCATTCCTGCCATTATCGCATTATTATGTATTGTGTCTTTAGAGCCAAGTTTTATTAATAGTTTAGAAAAATGGATAAAAACATTAAAACGCTCTGTTGTATGAAAAAATATATAATAATTGGCGGCGCTGGTTTTATTGGTTCTCATTTGTCAGAAAAACTTTTAAAATTAGGCAATAAACTGGCAATAATAGATGACTTTTCCGCTAACTCCGCAGATAAAAACAGTTCGCAAATTAAAACTTATAAGGCCGATGTTGACAATTTAAACAGCATTATAGAAATTTTTAAAAAGGAAAAACCCCATATTGTTTTTCATTTAGCAGGCGCTATAAACCTAAGGCGCAACGTGGCAGACCCTCTTTTTGCAAAAGATTTAGATATTTTGCAAAGGACTAAGAATATTTTAGATGTTTGTAAAAAAACAGAAGTTGGCAGGTTTATTTTTGTTTCCAGCGGGGGAGCGATTTATGAAAACGCCAATGTAATTCCAACTCCAGAAAATTATCCAGCAAGCCCTTCTTCTTTGTACGGACTGGCAAATTTAATAATAGAGAAATATATAGAACTTTATTGTAAAAATTATAATTTGGACTTTATTATAATCCGTTTAAGCAATGTTTATGGGCCCAGGCAATGGGAAAGCGGAATTATTCCCTCTATAATTATAAAAATTTTAAAAAAAGAAAATCCAGTTATCTATGGAAAGGGAAATCAAACGAGGGATTTTATATATATTGATGATGCAATTGAGGCATTAATTATGCTGGCAAAGAAGAATAAAAACGGAATTTATAATGTTGGTACCTGCAAAGAGATTAGTTTAAATGAAGTTTTTAAATTAGCCAAGTTTTTTCTTGATGCTAAAATTGAGCCGATATATAAAAATTTAATGATGGCAGAAACAAAAAGAAGCGCTTTAGATATTAAAAAAATAAAAAAGGAACTCGGCTGGGAACCTAAAACCGATTTTAAAAGCGGCTTAGCAAAAACAATTAAATGGTTTGAAGAAAAAAAACCATGAAAAAATATTTAGTCACCGGAGGAGCTGGTTTTATTGGTTCTAACATAACAAAAAAACTGTTAGAAACAGGAGGGTTTGTGAGGATTGTTGATAATTTTTCTACAGGCAGAAAAGAAAATATTAAAGAGTTTATCAATAACCCTAATTTTGAATTGATAGAGGGGGACTTAATTGATTTTGCCATTGCTCGCAAGGCTGTGAAGGGAATGGATTTTGTTTCGCATCAGGCCGCTGTGTCTTCTGTTGTTTGTTCAATTGAAGATCCCTTAAAGTCCAACAATTCAAATATTACCGCTACTTTAAATTTATTAATTTCAGCCAAAGACGAAGGTGTTAAAAAGTTTGTATATGCCTCTTCTTCTTCAATTTATGGAGATAACCCCGAGTTGCCCGAAAAAGAAAATTTTTTAATAGAGCCGATTTCTCCTTATGCCTTAACAAAATATGCCGGCGAGAGATACTCCCAACTTTTTTGGCAAATTTATAAGTTTCCTACAATTTGTTTGCGTTATTTTAATGTTTTTGGCCCAAAACAAAATCCTTTTTCTCAGTACTCAGCCGTGATTCCTAAATTTATTACAGCTTTTTTGAAAAACGAAAAACCAATAATTTACGGCACAGGCGAACAGAGTAGAGATTTTATTTATGTGGACAATGTGATAGAAGCTAATTTATTGGCAACAGATTTAAAAAACGGCAATGGAGAGATTTTTAATATCGCTGGCGGAAAGGAAACGAATCTTAATCAGTTAATTAATTTGTTGCAAAAAATTACCGGTAAAAATATTAGGCCGGAATATCAAAAAGAAAGGCAGGGCGATGTTTTGCGCTCTCTGGCTGATATATCTAAGGCCCAGAATGTTTTGGGTTATAATCCAAAAGTTAGTTTTGAAGATGGATTGATAAAAACTTTAAATTGGTATGAACAAAATGGATAGACCCAAAATAAAAATTTGTTATGTGGCAAGCGCAGACATAACAATAAGATTTCTGTTACTGAGCCAGTTAAAATTTCTGCAAAATAATGGTTATGATATTTCAGTTATTTGTTCTTATGGAAAGTGGGTAAAAAATTTAGAAGTTCAGGGAATTAAAGTTAAGGCCATCAAAATAAAAAGAAAAATGAGCCCGTTTTTTGACCTGATTACTCTTTGGCAGTTATTTTTATACTTTAAGAAAGAAAAATTTGACATTATCAATACTTTCACCCCAAAGCCAGGATTATTAGGTCAATTAGCGGCTAAATTAGCCGGCGCACCTATTATTTTAAATACTATTTTCGGTTTTTATTTTTACGAGGGAACTCCTTATTTGAAAAGAAAATTTTTTATTTTCATTGAAAAAATTGCTGCCAAATGCTCTGACTCGATTTTTTTTAGAAATATAGAAGATTTTAATACAGCAAAAAAAGAAAAAATTGGCAATAACGCTTTGAATAAATATGTAAGCGACGGAATCAATATCTTAAAATTTGACCCTAAAAGATTTTCCCAGGAATTTATGCAAGAAAAAAAGAAAAAACTCGGGCTTAATTTAGAATTACCCGTTATTGGAATCGTAGCCAGATTGGTTCAAGAAAAAGGGTATTTTGAGCTTTTTGAAGCATTTGAAAAAGTTCTTTTGAAGTTTCCCGATGTTTTATTATTAGCAGTTGGGCCGGCTGATAACCAAAAAAAAGACAGCATTGATATCAGCATTGTTAAGGGACTTGGCATTAAAAATAATATTATATTTTTAGGAGAGAGAACAGATGTTGATGAGATTTATGCTTTGATGGATATTTTTGTTCTGCCTTCCTGGAGAGAGGGTTTTTCACACAGCATTATGGAGGCTTCAGCTATGGCAAAACCATCGATTGCCTCGGATATTCGCGGATGCAGAGGGGCGATTGAGCCGGGCATAACGGGACTTTTGGTTCCGCCCAAAGATTCCCCAAAATTAGCTGAAGCGATTATTTATCTTCTTTCAAATCCAGAAAAAGCAAAAGAAATGGGCAGATTAGCCAGAAAAAAAGCGGAAAGAGAGTTCGATGAGAGGCAGGTTTTTCAAAAAACAGAAGAAGAATATAAAAGACTTATCAAAGAAAAATTAAGATGATATTTCAATTATTTTTAAAAAGAATTTTTGATTTTTTAGGCGCTTTAATAGGATTGATTCTATTGTCTCCCTTATTTTTAGTAGTTGCTGTTTTGCTTAAAATAGATTCTTCCGGCTCAGTTTTTTTTAGATATGAGAGAATAGGCAAAGATGGAAAACCCTTTTATCCATTTAAGTTTAGGACAATGACGGAAAGCGCAATAAATAAAGGATTGGGTTATACTGTTGCCGAAAATGATGAAAGAATAACAAAGTTTGGTAAATTTCTTAGAAAGTGGGGAATAGACGAGTTCCCGCAATTAATAAATGTTTTAAGGGGAGAAATGAGTTTAGTGGGTCCGCGGCCGACTTTTCGCTACCAAGTTGAAAAGTATAATGATTTTGAGAAAAAACGGCTGCAAGTTTTGCCAGGCTTAGCGGGCTGGGCATTAATCCACGGCAGAAATTCTCTTTCGTGGAAAGAAAGAATTAAATACGATGTTTGGTATGTTGAAAACTGGTCGTTCAGACTGGATATCAAAATTATATTTAAGACATTTTATTTAATTTTTATTAAACAAGAGGGCGTTTACGGGAAAGACGGAGTAAATGACCTTTTTGGCTAAAAATATCAAAAATTATGAAATATAAAAAATTAATAAAAGAGCACTACAAAAAAGAAGCCGGAAAAGACAAACTTTCTATGCATAGTACAATGGCCGATTTGAATACTAGAAGATTGGAAATTGAAAACATTGTTGCTTTTTTGAAAGATAATAAAAAATGTTTGGAAGTCGGCTGTGGCAATGGCAGCGCCTCCATAGAGATTTCTAAAGCCAAAAAATTGGACTTATTATGCGTGGATTTTTCTCCGGAAATGATAGCTTTGGCAAAAAAACAGCCAACGCTCGGCATTAAAGGAAAAATAAAATTTCAGGAGGAGGATGTTTTAAAGTTAAAATATGAAAACCTTTTTGATTTTATTTTTACAGAAAGATGTATAATTAATTTATTAAGTTTAGAGGATCAGAAAAAAGCGTTAAAAAATATATCAAACGCTTTGAAGGTCGGCGGAAATTTAATATTGCTTGAGGCCTTTAATGATGGTTTGGGGGAGTTAAACAGCGCTCGTAAAGATATCGGCTTAGAGCCTATTGCTCCCGCTTACCATAATTTGTATTTAGATAAAGATTTAGTTATTGAATACTTAAAAGGCCAAGATTTGAAATTTGTTAAAGAAAGTAATTTTTTAAGTTCCTACTTTTTTGGCTCAAGAGTTATCTATCCGTTTTTTGCCAAAGCGAATAAAAAAGATATAAAATATAATACAGCTTTTGCCAGATATTTTTCTTTTTTTCCTCCTTTTGGCAATTATTCCCAAATTAAAATTTTACTATTCAAAAAAGTAAAAAAATGAGATGGAAAATACCATTATCTGAACCCGACATTACAGCAAAAGAAATAAGAGCGGTAGGGGGAGTTTTGAAAACGCTCTATTTAAGCATGGGCTCAAAACTTGAGGAATTTGAAAAATTGATGGCCAAATTTACAGGCGTAAAGTATTCCGTGGTTGTAAGCAGCGGAACGAGTGGTTTGCATCTTATAATAAAAGCTTTAGGCATCAGCAGGGGAGATGAAGTTATCACAACTCCGTTCTCTTTTATTTCTTCTTCTAATTGTATTTTGTTTGAAGGGGCAAAGCCTGTTTTTGTTGATATTGATGAAAAAACTTTTAATATTGATGTTAAAAAAATAGAAGAAAAAATTACCAAAAAAACCAAAGCAATTTTAGCTGTTGATATTTTTTCCCAGCCAGCTGATTGGAATGAATTAAAAAAAATAGCAAAAAAACATAAACTTTATTTAATTGAGGATTCAGCAGAAGCATTGGGGTCAGAATATAAAGGTAAAAAGTGCGGAAGTTTTGGAGACGCTGCTATTTTTGCTTTTTATCCGAACAAACAAATTACGACCGGAGAGGGCGGCGTGATTTTAACCAATAACAAGAAAATTTATTACTTATGCCAAAGTATGGCAAATCAGGGCAGAAAAGTTTTAAATGGAAAATGGTTAGAACACGTGAGGCTTGGTTATAACTATAGGTTAGACGAAATGAGTTGCGCTTTAGGCATAGCCCAGATGGAAAGGATAAAAGAAATTTTAAAAAAGAGGACAATGGTGGCAGAATTATATATCAAAAAATTAAAGGGAATTGAGGATTTGGATATACCTTATATTAAGCCGGGGAATAAATTAAGCTGGTTTGTTTACGTAATAAAATTAGCAGAAAGATTAGCAGGCAAAAAAAGAGATAAAATTATAAAAGAAATGGCAAAAAGAGGAATACAATGTAGCAATTATTTTCAGACAATACACTTGCAGCCATTTTATAAAAAAGAATTTTTCTACAAGGCGGGTGACCTTCCTGTTGCAGAAAATACAAGCGAGAGAACATTAGCTTTGCCCTTTTTTAATGACTTAACGGAAAAAGAATTAGATTTTGTTGTTAAAAACTTAGAAGAAATAATTGGAAACATTAGATGAATTTTATATTCAAGAAAACAGCTTTTACAAGGACATTGTTTTTCGTGCTCTCGGATATTATTTTGATTACCATCTCGGTATGGCTGGCCTTTTTTTTACGATTTGACTTTAATATACCTTCGCAGTATGTACCTTTTATCTACAAAATGATTGGTTTAGCCATAATCTTTGTGGTCCCTGTTTTTTATTTTCAAAAACTTTATTCTTTTTCGTGGTCGTATGTAAGCACCAATGAAGTAATATCATTATTCCGGGCGACAACTATTGCCTTTGTATTTTTGACTATTACAATTTTTATATCCTACTATTTTCCTCATTTTACTAATTTCCCCAGGTCAACTATTTTTGTAAGCTATATTTTAGTTTTTATTTTTTGCGGAGGTCTGCGTTTGGCTAAAAGGATTTATTTACGCATTTTAGGACAAAACAGGATGGCAGAAAAAGAGAAAACTTTAATCGTTGGCGCCGGAGATGCGGGCGAGCAGATTTTGAGAAGTATTATTTCATCTGATAAAACCTTATATAATCCCATTGGTTTTGTTGATGATAATCCAATAAAAAAAGGAGTTTTAATACATGGCTTAAAAGTATTGGGAAAAATTTCAGATATTCCAGAAGTTATTTCAGAAAATGGCGTAAAACAATTAATTATTGCGCTTCCTTCGGCCGGAAACGCAACAATAAAGAAGGCGGTTGAGCTAGGAAGAAAAGCTGGATTAAAAAAAATTAAAATTGCGCCGCCCCTAAGCGAAGTTATAGACGGCAGGGTTTCTTTCAAAAATCTTAAAGATGTTGAAGTGGAGGATTTGCTGGGCAGAGAAGAGGTTAATTTAGATACAAAACAAATTGAGACCTTTATAAAAGACAAGGTAATTTTAGTTACCGGGGCCGCAGGTTCAATTGGGTCTGAATTATCAAGGCAGACAGCAAAGTTTAGCCCAAACCTGCTTTTATTATTAGACCAAGACGAAACTGGCATTTTTAATATTTCAAAAGAATTGGAAAACAATTTTCCTGCTCTGAAAATCCAGCCGATAATTGCAGATATAAGGGATAAAGAGAAGCTCAGCGAAATTTTTAAAAAGTTTCAGCCTAAAATTGTCTTTCACGCAGCTGCATATAAGCACGTTCCTTTAATGGAAGAAAATCCTGATGAAGCTGTAAAAAACAATATATTTGGCACAGAAAACTTGGCAAGCGCCAGTTTGAAGCAAGGTGTTGAAAATTTTATTTTTATTTCAACAGACAAAGCAGTTAATCCTACATCTGTGATGGGGGCCACTAAAAGGGTGGGTGAAATGATCTGTCAGGCATATAACCAAAGAAACCACACAAAATTTATTTCTGTAAGGTTCGGCAATGTTTTAAATAGCAGGGGAAGCGTTATTCCTATATTTCGCGAGCAAATTAAAAGGGGCGGGCCGGTGGAGGTTACCCATCGCGATATGAAGAGATATTTTATGCTGACATCAGAGGCATGTCTTTTGGTGATGCAGGCGGGCGCTATGGGCCAAGGCGGAGAAGTGTTTGTTTTAGATATGGGAAAACCAGTTAAGATTTTGGACCTGGCAAAAGAAATGATAAGATTGTCTGGGTTTGAGCTGGATAAAGACATCGCCATTGTGTTTACGGGTACGAGGCCAGGAGAAAAATTATTTGAGGAGATTTTAACGGCCGAAGAAGGTACGATAGCCACCCATAACGAGAAGATATTTATTGCCAAATTATCCAATGCTAACGAAAGCAGGCTGAATCATGAATTAGAAAAAATAAGAGAGATGATCCGTGCTAAAAACAGGGAAGAAATCAAAAAGATATTAAAAAACATAGTCTCTTTTTGTGTGATATAATGAACAATATGTCAGTCATGTTAAAACAAAAAATAATTCTATCAGCAGTGTTGTTTTTTTTGTTGTTTCCGTTTGCTACGATTTGCGCCCAATCTGTCGGTTTGGGCCAAAAAGCCAATTTTTTTATTGACCCAAACTATGACTTATCGCAGCGCGATAGAATTTCGGCCATTTTGCAGAGGGCAGGCAATAACGCTTATTTTTACGTAGACGAACAATGGTGGAACTCTTTGACTCAGGAAGAAAAAGACAAAATGAATGAATCATTGAAAAATTTAGACCAAGAATTTTATTCGAAAATTTATCCGGTTTTAATATCAACCTTTGGCTTGGAATGGAGGCCGGGAATTGATAATGATACACGGATTACCATTTTGATTCATCCAATGCAGGAAGACGCCGGAGGATATTTTGCAGAAAAAGATGAGTATCCCCGTCTGGCAATTACTAATTCTAACGAAAGAGAAATGGTTTATCTTAATTCAAAATATATAGACACAGCTTATTCAAAAAGTTTTTTGGCACATGAATTCACGCATTTGATTACCTTTAACCAAAAAGATAAAACCCGGGGGGTAAGCGAAGACGCTTGGCTCAATGAAGCCCGAGCAGAGTATGCTCCAACTTTATCCAGCTACGATTTAACTTACGATGATAGCAATCTTCAAAGAAGAGTTAAAAAATTTTTAGAAAAGCCTGGAGATCCGCTTACTGAATGGCAAAATATTTCATCGGATTACGGTGTTATAAATCTTTTTATACAATATTTGGTTGACCACTACGGCGTTAAAATCCTTTCTGATTCCCTGCAGTCAACAAATATTGGAATTCAAAGTTTAGATTATGCTTTAAAGAAAAATAATTTTAAAGAAGACTTTTCGCAAGTTTTCACCGATTGGACCATTGCTGTTTTGATAAACGATTGCAGCGTTGGTATTAAATACTGTTATTTAAATCAAAACTTAAAGAACCTTCGTATTGTTCCCCAAATTAATGTTTTGCCTTCGGGTGGAAGAAGCACATTGACAATTACTAACGCAACAAAAAATTGGGCAGGGAATTGGTATAAAATTATCGGCGGCAAAGGATTATTAAAATTAAAGTTTGCCGGAAATAAAAACATTTCTTTCAAAGTCCCCTATATAATTAAAAATTCAAATGGTGCTTATACTGTTGGTTTTCTCACATTAGACACATCTCATCAGGGCGAAATCCCTGTTGAAGATTTTGGAACAGAAAACAATGCTCTTTTTTTAATCCCCACCATACAGAATAAGGACCCTGAATTTAGCAGCGAGCCCTTTTATTCTTTCAGTTGGTCGGTTTCTGTTGCAGAGAATTCGGATAATACAGATGAGATTAATAGATTATTAGCTATAATAGACAGCCTAAAAAAACAAATTGCTGCTATTATAGCGCAAAAGAATGGCCAGAGCGGGGCGGGATCAAATTATTGCTTGCAGATAAATAGCAATCTTTCGTTTGGTATGCAGAATAGCAATGAAATAAGGTGTTTGCAGGAATTTTTGAAAAAACAAGGCGCAGATATTTATCCCGAAGGCTTTGTTACTGGAAATTTTGGCAATTTGACAAGATTGGCTGTAATAAAATTTCAAGAAAGATATGCTCCAGAAATCTTAGCACCCATAGGGCTTTCTAATGGGACGGGTTATGTGGGCGAGAGAACAAAGCAAAAAATAAACCAAATTTTAGGCGGTGGATAAACGAACTTGACTTTGGGGCAGTAATTTGCTAATATATAAGCGTGAGTGTAAATCCGCCTTAGGCGGACTCTGATTATAAGTCGGCACAAATCCTCTCTTAAGCGAGGATTTTTGCTTTTTTACGTTATATTGATATAATAAAATTGGCTGCAGGCTAGCACTCACATAGACTTTTATATTGGAGTAAACTCTGCAGCCATTAAAGACCCCGTCCCTAAAAGCCGAACCTGGCGGGTTTTTTAATTTACAAAAGTTGAATTGGTTGATAGAATACAAGCAATGAAAGATAAAATTTTCCAAAAGAATGTCTTGTTAAAAAAATACACTACATATAAAATTGGCGGGCCGGCTCAATATTTTTTTGTTGCCAAGACAAAAAAAGATTTGATAAGGGCGGTAAAAGCAGCCAAAGAATTTAAACTGCCTGTCTTTGTTTTGGGCGGGGGAAGCAATATTTTGGTGTCTGACAAAGGAGTAAAGGGTTTGGTTATTAAGCTTCAGATTTCTGATTTTGTTTTAAATAAAAACAGCGTGCATATTGGAGCTGGCGCAATGCTGCCTAAATTGGTTGCTATTGCCACAGAAAACGGCTTTGCAGGGCTTGAATGGGCGGCAGGGATCCCGGGTACCGTCGGAGGGGCTATATACGGCCACGCCCAGGCGTTTGGCGCAAAGATTTCTGATGCAGTAAAGAGCGTTGAGGCGTTGGATATAAAAACATTAGAAATGAAAAAGCTGTCGAAAAAACAATGCGGGTTTTCGTTGAAAAGCAGCATATTTAAGAAGAATAAAAATTTAATAATCGTTTCCGCTTTTTTAGAGTTTGAGAAACGACCCGGGGTACCCTCTGGGTCATACCCCAAAAGAAAAATACAAGAGAAAATAAAAGAATATTTGAATTACAGGAAAACGAGGCATCCAATATCTCTGCCTTCGGCCGGATCAACTTTCGTAAACCCAGAGACTAATAAAGGAGTAATCCCGGCAGGCGAGCTTATTGAAAAAGCAGGTCTCGCTGGCAAAAGAATAGGCAAAGCCCAGATATCGGAAAAACACGCTAACTTTATAGTTAATCTCGGCGGGGCAAAGGCAAAAGATGTACTGGCGCTTATTAAGTTAGCTCAAAAAAAAGTGAAAAAGGATTTTGGAATAAAATTGAAGCCAGAAGTGCAATTTGTGGGATTTTAATTAAAATAGTAAAATCAAAAATGAAGATAATAATCAAAACGAAAAATATAGAGCCGACGGAGTCGCTTCGTGATTTTATTAATGAAAAATTTATCAGTCTTAAAAAATTCATTGCTCTTTTGAAAAGAGAAGAAGGAATGGGTAAAACCTTAGCCGAAGTTTTTGTTGAGGTGGAAAAAGAAACAAAACACCACAATAAAGGAGAAATCTTTTTAGCAGAAGCCAGTCTCAAGTTGCCTGGTAAAAGCTTGATGGCTTCAGCTCGAAGCGACGATATTTTAAATGTAATTACTAAGGCAAGAAACGAGTTAAAATCAGAGATTAATAAATACAAGTCAAAGGAAATTGAAGGCATGAGGCGAAGGAAAAAGCAAACAAAAAAAGAAATTAATTTTTAAAATGAGATGATACCAAGTAAAATGTTTTTTACAAAAGGTGTTGTTATTGAAAATTAATTAAAAAAATGAAAAATACTAAAAAGAAGATAAATTTAGAAAAATTTTGGAAAATAAATAAAGAAGAATTCAATACTCAATTTTTTGGCATATCCAAAGATAATGAATTGGTGGTCAAGGAGGGAAATTATCAGTATAATATAGCTGATATCGTAGCAAAATTTGGCACGCCCTTGGAGATTTTTTTTCCGTTTGTTATAGAAAAAAGATATTTAGATTTGACGCAGATTTTTAATTTTCATATAAAAGACCATGAATATAAGGGGAGATTTTTTTATCATTATCCGATGAAAGTGAATCAGAATAAAGAGTTTGTTCTCCCTTTGATTTCTGAGGGCGCAAATTTGGAGACAGGTTCTTACAATGAACTTTGGCTTATACGCAAGTTGTGGGACCAAGACCAATTTCATTCCCGTATCAGAATTATTTGCAATGGGCCCAAAACAGATAAATATTTGGGATTGATTAAGGAGTTGAAAGAAAATGGTCTTTCAATAATTCCAATAATTGAAGATATAAACGAATATGAAGCTTTAAAAGGCTATCGCGGAGATGTCGGAATAAGGGTCAAGCTTGATTTGAGGGTGAGTTCTCATTGGGACAAAAAAGATGATCGTTATGGTTTACTGGCAGAAGAAATTTATAGTTTGGGCCGTATTCGTAATTTAAAAATATTGCATTATCATGTTGGTTCCCAGATAATGGGTCAAAAAGATTTGATTAATGCCGTCCGAACAGCAATCAAAATCTATGTTAAACTTAAAAAAAATAATCCTTCCTTAGATACGTTTGATATCGGCGGGGGCTTTGCTATTCCCTACGAAAAAAAGATGCATTATGGAATTAATTCGGTGGTGAAAGGAATTATCAGCACAATTATAAAAGCCTGCAAAGAGGGTAATGTTGCTCACCCAAATATTATTTGTGAATGGGGGCGCTATATAGTTGCTCCGTCACAAATCACGATTTTTAAAGTTTTATGCGCAAAACCGATTAATAACAAAGTGGTAAAAAGATGGTATATTATTGATGGCAGTTTTATAAACGACCTAATTGATACTTGGGCAATTCATCAAAAATGGCATATTGTGCCGGTTACCAACTTAAATGCTCAGAAGCTAACAAGAGTTTGGTTAGCTGGCTCTTCTTGCGATTCAGATGATCGTTATACTGCTGGCGGAAGTTATATTTTGTTGCCACAAATAGAAGACATAAAAGATAATGAATATTTGACTATTGCTTTTTTTGATTCTGGAGCATATCAGGATCCTTTGGCGTCTCATCATTGTTTGTTATCTTCTCCGGCAAAAATTATTGCTCAAAACGGAGTAATAACAATAGCAAGACGGCGCGAAACATCAGATGAAGTCGGCAGAATTTTCGGCTGGTAAATTTTTTCATTATGAGTTTTTTATCTAAAATATTCGGGGACCCTAATGAAAAATATATAAAAGGATTGGGGCCCATAGTCCAAGAAATCAATAAACTTGAGGATAGTTTAAGCAAACTTTCTGATTTAGAGCTGAAAGAAAAAACTAAAGAATTAAAGCTTGAGCTAGCCGGAGGAAAAACTTTGGACGATATACTTCCAACAGCTTTTGCTTTGGTAAGAGAATCAGCCAAAAGAACATTAAAGCAGCGCCACTTTGACAGCCAAATAATCGGCGGAATTGTTTTGCACCAGGGAAAAATTGCAGAAATGAAAACAGGCGAGGGAAAAACCTTGTCGGCAACTTTACCGGTATATTTGAACGCGCTAGAGCAGAAAGGAGTGCATGTTGTTACGGTAAACGATTATTTAGCAAAGAGGGATACAGTGTGGATGGGCCAGATTTACGATGCCCTGGGCCTTACAACAGCCTGCATAACCAATGAGTCTGGATACATTTATGATTCTAACTTAAAAAATGAAGAGCAAGACAAGCAGAGAGATATTGAGGGCGGCTTTAAGGTGCAAAAGAATTATCTAAGGCCAGTCACAAAAAAAGAGGCCTATGCGGCTGACATTACTTATGGCACAAACAATGAATTCGGCTTTGATTATTTGAGAGATAATATGGCGCAAAATTTATCTGATGTTTCCCAGCGCGGTTTTAACTTTGCCATAGTTGACGAAGTGGACTCTATTTTAATTGATGAAGCAAGGGTGCCTTTGATAATTTCCGGGCAAGCCGAAGAGGCAACAGAAAAATATTATCAGTTTGCTAAAATAGCAGCTCCCTTAGAAAAAGCTCAAGATTATGAACTTGATGAAAAAACAAAAACAGTTAACTTCACAGAGCAGGGCCAGAACAACGTTGTAAAAAGCTTGGGATACGACCCCTGGCTAGACAACGATATTATTACAACGCATCAATTAGAGTCTGCCCTTAGGGCTAAAGCTCTGTTTTTTAAGGACAGAGATTATGTTGTAAAAGATGGAGAGATAATGATTATTGACGAGTTTACAGGCAGAATACTTCCGGGACGCAGGTGGTCGGCCGGGCTTCACCAGGCAGTGGAAGCAAAAGAAGGTGTCAAAGTGCAGCCCGAATCAATAACTATGGCAACAATCACTTTCCAGAATTATTTTAGAATGTACAAAAAGTTATCTGGAATGACAGGCACCGCCTTAACTTCTGCAGAAGAGTTTGATAAAGTTTACAAGTTAGAAGTTGTTTCAATTCCCACCAATAAGCCCATGATAAGGCAGGATTTTAGCGACAAAGTTTATAAAACAGAAAACGGCAAGTTTACCGCAGCAGTAAGAGAAATAGAAGAATTGCACAAAAAAGGCCAGCCCATATTAGTAGGTACAAGGTCAGTTGAAAGAAATGAATATTTAGGAAAGCTGTTAGAAATAAAAGGAATACCCCATAATATTTTAAACGCTAAAAACCACGAAAGGGAAGGAGAGATTATAGCTCAGGCAGGCAAAAAGGGAGCCGTAACCATTGCCACAAACATGGCAGGCAGGGGAGTTGATATTATCTTGGGAGGCAACCCCTTTAATCCCGCAGAGGCAGAAGAGGTAAAGAAATTAGGGGGCCTGCACGTGATGGGAACCGAGAGGCACGAGGCAAGAAGAATAGACAATCAGCTTAGAGGCAGGTCGGGCAGGCAGGGAGACCAGGGCTCTGCGCAGTTTTTTGTTTCTTTGGAAGACGATTTAATGAGAATATTCGGCGGAGACAGGATAAAATCATTAATGACTGCTTTAAACATCCCAGAGGACGAACCCATACAAGCAGGAATGATTTCGGGAGCCATTGAATCAGCTCAAGAAAAGATTGAGGGTTTTAATTTTGACGCTCGCCACCATTTGCTAGAATACGACGACGTGCTCAACAAGCACAGGGAGATAATATACAAGAAACGCAAAGAAATATTAGTTTTGCAAGGCCTGTCCTTGCAAAACTACGTTTTGAATATAGTCAAAAAATCAGGGGTTTCAGAGGAGGATTATTTTAAAAAAGAAAAAGAAATTGGGCCAGATAACATGCGCCAACTAGAAAAATTCGTATGCCTTAGAGTCACAGATATGCTTTGGCAGGACCACTTGTCATATATGGACCACGTAAGAGATTCAGTAAGATTAAGAGCTTACGCTGGGAGAGATCCTTTGGTAGAGTATAAAAACGAGGGTCACAAGGCGTTCGGTCAATTGCTGGCAATGCTTGACGCCAGCATTGCAGAAAACATTATGAAAGCTGGTTTGCAGTCCCAGCAAAAGCCAATGCCGAACTCTAGGCCGGTTGAGGCAGGTAACAAGGAAATTGGCAGAAATTCGCCATGTCCTTGTGGTTCTGGTAAAAAATATAAGAAGTGCGGCATGCTCGGGACAGAGGAACACAAGAGAAATATGGCACAAAAAAGATGATTAAAATGTAAATATGGATTTTCTTATTTACATTTTAGGCGTTAAGTGTAAATAAAAAAATTGACAGAAGATTTAAAGTTGATAATATGAAGTATAAGCAATAAATTTATGGCAGAAGAAACACTCGCAAAAAAAGATATTCAAGAACTTTTGGCTGGGCAGACAACAGTCATTTTAGAAGCGGTTGATGAAAAATTGTCCGAAGTAAAAATAGAAATGGTGAATATGGAGGAACGAATAGATAAAAAAATAGAAGTTTTGGATTTGAAATTTTCCGAAAAATTTGATAAGCTCACCACAACACTTGATAATTTTCTAAAAAGAATGATCGATATTGAAGATGAATTTACAATGATGCGCAACGATATCAATAGGATCAAAAAAACCATAAAAGAAAAGCTTGGAGTGGAATTGTCTTAGTTGGGTCAAAAATAATTTTGTAGCATAACTAACATTTGAGTAGTACCTGCGCCTGCCGAAAGGGAGTGTGCAGGTTTTTACTTTTATGCTACAATTTATTAAATAACCGATGAAAAATTTTAGTAAGACTAAAAAAGAAACTTATTATAAATGCGTTCATTGCGGAGATGAGATTTTTTGGAACACAAATAAAAAATTAACAGAATGTAGGTGCAGGAAAATTTATGTTGATGGCTGCGAGTTTTATGTTCGCATAGGCGGAGACAAGGAAGATTATGAAATAATTCAAAAATAGATTTGTGGCAAATTCGCGCTAAATCAGTGCGGGTTTTTTCGTATACAATCAGATATAATTGGATATAGTTGGAGTCGTGCAAAAAATTGACAAATCTTAAAATTTCATTTAATTTAAAATGAGGAACGTGGAATTGTGTTCAATCTGTAATTTGAAAATAAGAAAGGAGATGTATGGCCAATCAAACTTTTCTCGAAAAAGTTGGAGCACGGAGTGTGCTTCTTGGTGACGGTGCAATGGGAACTGAGCTACAAAGACGTGGTTTTGTAGTGAGTGGATGCATGGAGTCAGCTAACGTTATAAATCCTGAGTTGGTGCAGGGGATTTATTGCGATTACTACAATGCCGGCTCGCAAATTGTTGAAACCAACAGTTTTGGTGCTAATCGTATTCGCCTACAGAGATATGGACTGTCTCAAAAAATCGTCGAACTCAATAGGTTAGCCGTAGAACTTGCTAAGGCAGTTCGCCCGAAAGGATGTTTTATCGGCGGTTCGATTGGGCCGACAGGTAGCATTCTTGAACCGTTTGGCGATTTAAAGTTACGGATAGCTTACGATGCATTTGCCGAACAAGCTGAAGCGCTTGCAGGGGGCGGAGCGGATGTGATTTACGTCGAAACTATGTCTGCGCTCGATGAAGTCGAAGTTGTCCTAAGAGCAGTAAAGGAAAGAACCGGTTTGCCAACAATAGTCACGATGGTTTTTAAGGCTGGTAGAACCGGGCTTCGTACTTCTTTCGGTGTGGATGTGGTTACGGCAGTGCAAAAACTCTCTGAGTTTGGCGCTGATGTTATTGGAGCAAACTGCGGAGACCCAGAGGATATAATTGTCGCTATTCGGGAAATGCGCCCACTTACGGCAAAACCTATAATTGCTCAACCAAATGCTGGAATTCCAGAATTGGTGGATGGAACACCCGTTTATAGGCAAACGCCCGAAGCATTGCAATTTTGTATCGAGCAATTGCTAAAGACGGGTGTTAATATTATAGGCGGTTGTTGTGGGGTTGGACCAGCTCATATAAGGGCTATGCGGCAGTTGATGCTGTCATGATCGCGAAGCTTTGGCGTGCAAAAGCGCAGCAATGACCTTTGGGTAAAACTGAAGGTCTTTTTATTTGAGTTAAAATTATGAGTTTACAAAAGTTGACAGAGCGATTTTGGATTAAAAAACGTCTGAAAAATAGCATTAAAAGTTATTCACTCATAGCTCTGGACAAGGGGTTATGAGCTGGTAATATTACTTTAGGAACATTAAAATTTTAAGGATTTACTCGCCCCGTTAGAAATTTAAATTATAGATTTTTAACGGGACGAGCAGTCGAGATTCGTTATGTGTGAGGTATTACTCAGTTCTGACTTCCTGCGGGTAAGGAAATAAATATAAAAAATGCGGAATACTAAATACAGAGGAGCATCAAAAGCTAACGAGAGAAAAGGAAATATAAAAAAAGCCCAAACTATGTTGGGTTTGGGTTAATGGTGTTAGCTGTTGCGAACGGGTGATGGGTGATGAATATCACCCACTTGCCAGTCAGCGACCTTGCAAAGGATGTCAGTAAGCTCTTTGTGTTTTGGGTGATTTCTAAAATTCTGCATGGCTTCATCGTCGCTAAAGACGGCGATTTCAACCAGGTGCACGTTCTTCCTGAGGTCGAGATTGTGGCCGACCGTCCAAAAAAGAATTCCCGCTTCTTTCCCGCCACAGTCTTTGGCTAGCGATTGATAGCGTTCGTAGATTTCTTGTTTGATTTCCTCCGATGCTCCTGGCTTGAACCCGATTAGTACAACATGCCAGAGGTTTCCCATTTTTTAGTCCTTTCCTGCTGCGGGTTGTGGGGTACGGATAGTTCAAGGTTCTATTTTGATATTAGTACGCAGAGCTCCTAATGTCAATTATAGTGAAATTTTTATAAGTGCAGTAAAAAATATAAAAAATGCGGAATGTTAAATACCGAGGAACATCAAAAATTAATGAGAGAGAAGTAAACCATAGGTATGAAATATATAGAGTTAAAACATAAAAATGGACCAGTTATCAGATTCCGTCTTTACGAGAACAACTCGCCGGCTACTTGCAAAGCTTTTATCGATGCACTTCCCTTTAATGCCAAAGCTGTCCAAGCAAGATTTGCAGGAGAGGAAATTTGGATACAAAAAGGGCCTTATTTAAAAATTAATCAAGAAAATGCCACTATACTTTTAAAACCTGGTGAGTTAGGCTATGCGTCCCCAAACAAAAAAAGTGAAATTGGGCAAAGCATAGCTATAGTTTATGGAGAGGCGAAACTTTCAGGCCGTGTTAATGTTTTTGCCATGGTTTTTAAAGAATATTTTAAAACACTGAAAAAACTTGGCGAAAAAATATGGCTTGGGGGCAGTAGAGTTTTACGTTTTGAACTTAAGGAAAAAAAGAAGCGACATGAAAGTATCTAAAATAATAATTTTAGTTTTGATAATCGCGGCGTTTGGAGCGGGTATATATTTTAAAGACGATGCCATAAGGCTTTATAATTCCGCCAGCTGGCGGATTAATAAACAAGTTCAGGATTTTAAGAAAACAGAAATCGGAACTCTGATAACAGAGGCTGGCAAAGAGATTTTTACTCCGCCTCCGCTGAATATCGGCGGAGGACCCAAAGGGTACCCCACCAATGTTGTTTTACTGAAAAGCAAGGTGATTGAAGAAACCAACATTCAGAGAGAAATAAACGGATTGCCAGTCCTAAAAGAAAATGCACAGCTTGATAATGCAGCTTCAGCTAAAGCCAATGATATGTTCCAAAACCAGTATTTTGAGCACACGTCTCCTGCGGGTATTGACGCTGGTAAGTTAGTACAGAGTTACGGATATGATTACATAATTGCCGGGGAAAATTTAATTTTAGGGAATTTTTCCAGTGAAAAAGAAGTGGTTTCAGATTGGATGGCAAGCTCGGGGCATAGAGCAAATATTTTAAATAATAGATACGCAGAAATAGGAGTGGCTGTTGTAAAAGGAACATATAAAGGCGAAAGTGTCTGGATTGGCGTGCAGGAGTTTGGGCTCCCCTTGTCTGCTTGCGCAGAGCCCGATGCTAGCTTAAAAGCAGAAATTGAGTCAGATAAAATGCAGCTAAATATTCTATCTTCGCAAATTGATGAAAAAAGAAGCGAAATCAACAGCGCAAATCCAAGAGCTGCGTATTATAGCCAACTGGTTGATGACTATAATCAATCAGTTGAAAGTTATAACTCTTTAGCAGAAGCCGTAAAAATCCTTATCTCTCGCTTTAATAACCAGGTAAATATTTTTAACCAGTGCGTCGCCGGCAAATAACATGAAAATTAATATTGGGTCAAAAAATAAAGTAAAAATTGAGGCGGTCAGCGAATTGCTGAAAGATTATTCTGATTTTAAAGATGCAGAGATTATCTCAATTGAGGTTGATTCTGGGGTTTCTCCTCAGCCAAAATCATTGGACGAAGCAATCGCTGGAGCTATTAAAAGAGCAAAAAAATCTTTTATCGCATGCGATTATAGTTTTGGCATAGAATCTGGATTAATGAAGGTTCCCGAAACTAAAACAGGATATATGGACGTTACTTGCTCTGCAATTTTCGACGGTAAAAACATTCATTTAGGATTATCCTCTGCTTTTGAATTTCCGCCAAAAGTAATAAAATATATTTTTGAGAAAGATGAAAATGCGAGCGTTGCTTTTAGAGAGTTGGGACTTACAAAAAGTGAGTATATAGGATATGAAGAGGGTATCATAGGAGTTTTAACAAAAAATAAGATAACAAGAAAGCAATACACAAAAGAAGCTATAAGAATGGCATTAATTCATTTAGAAAATAAAAAATTATATGAAATACAATAAATTAGTCAGGGATAAAATACCGGAATATATAAAAAGCAAGGGCGGGACGCCAATAACTCATATCGCAGACGATAAGGAATACTGGCAGAAGTTAAAAGAAAAATTACAGGAAGAAATAAATGAATTTGCAGAAGCTGAAACCATTGAAGAGATGGCGGATATTTTGGAAGTTGTTGATGCGATATGCGATTATAAAAAATTTAATAAAGACGAACTGGAAAAAACAAAAAATAAAAAAGCGCAAGAACGAGGAAAATTTGAGGATAAAATAATTTTAGAAGAGTCATAAAAATGAAAATTGCGATTGTTTCAGATACGCATAATAATTGGGTTAATTTTAAAAAAGCGATTGATTGGATAAATAAAGAAAAAATCCAATTAATTTTGCATTGCGGAGATATAAACAGCAGAGAGATAATAGACAATGCGCAGAAATTATTTAACGGAGAAATAAAATATGTAAAAGGAAATGCCGATTATGGCTTAGAGATTCCCGGCAAAATGGAAATTGAGTTGGAAAATAAAAAAATCGCACTCACACATTTTCCGAGTGAAGCAAAAAAAATGGCGCAGTCGCGGAACCCTTCGAGAGCCTTAGGGCAAGAATATGATTTAGTTTTTTACGGCCACACGCACAGGCCATGGGAAGAGAAAGTAGGGGATTGCCGGCTTATAAATCCCGGCGAACTCGCCGGCCAGTTTTATAAACCTTCTTTTGCAGTTTACGATACCGTCACGGGCAATTTGGAACTAAAAATTTTAGAAAAATTATAGCTTTCTCCTTGGCGAAGCCAAGGAGACGCCGTGTTAACCTAGTTTTTTAATTTGACTAACAAGTTTTTATGATATAAGGTGCAAATAAGAGCGAAAGGCGTTCTTTTGCTCCCGCAGAGGGATCTGCGTTGATATTTTACATCAGAATAAGGGGAACCATCGTGGAAGGCGATAGAACTCATACGAAAGAGCACATTAAGGCTTTCTTCGCCGTCACCGAAACGTCAGTGTATCTGGCGAGAATCGGCACTGACAATCCCAAGGAAGCCGTCCCAGCGCTTGTCAAAATCGCCGTGAGAGGAGATAGCGCAGTTCCGGTTGGAAAAACTATCTCCAACGGCACGATGATTGCAGTGTGCAGAGGCCTTGTAGTGTTCATGCCAGAGGGCAGCGGCCGACAATCTCCAGCTTCAACATATGAGCGGGAGATTGCGCGAGTGAACATACTCTATCACGGAGGAGGCACCTCGCTAATCGTTGCCTTATTTCTGAATGAAACCGATGCGCTTGCTTGCAGCGGCATGCCAAATCTGCAGCCCTGCGATCCGCGATGGAAAGAAAAAACCATCGCAACGCTAAAAGCGATTGGCGAAAATCATCCGTACTGTTCGATATCCACTTGGCCAGATTTATGGCTCATTCCGCCATCGGAATGGATGGACATCGCCAACGCTAAGAAACAATAAGGGCATCCCTCCCGGGCTGTCTTTTTTATTTATAAAAATTTTAGAAAAATTATAATTTTCTCCTTGGCTTCGCCAAGGAGACGCGTCTAATTTTTAAAACAATTGACTATTTTGGGAGCAGGGGATATAATAAAAAATACTTTTTTTAATACAAAATGCAGCAGAAGTATTATATTTTTATTGGCGTGATAATCTTGGCTGTTTTGGCTGGGATTTTTTCATACCCCAATTATTTTAATAAAGGAATTGATTTTTTAAATAATAAATTTTCATGGACTTTGCCTCATTTCTGGCAAAAACCCTATGTTTTAGGCCTTGATTTGCAGGGCGGAGTCAATCTTGTATACCAAGCCGACTTAAGCCAGGTACAAGACAAATCAGGGTCTATGGCTGGACTTAGAGACGTAATTGAAAGAAGGGTTAACTTATTCGGGGTGTCGGAGCCCGTAGTGCAGGTGCAAGGCCAAGACAGATTATTGGTTGAATTGCCAGGAGTTAAAGACGTAAAACAAGCAATAGAAATGATAGGCCAAACGCCTTATTTAGAGTTTGACGAACAAAGAACAGAGCCAGAAACCCAGCAGATTTTAGACAAAATAAAAGAATTGCAGGCGGCTCAAGAAAAAAAAGAAGATATTACAAAAATAAAAGACTGGCGGATAGCATTGGAAAATCCGTATTTTAAACCAACAGAGCTTACAGGAAAATACTTGCAGAAAGCAACAATTATTTTTGACCAGACAACTTACAAGCCCCAGATACAATTGCAGTTTAATGACGAGGGAGCCAAGTTGTTTGAAGAAATCACGGCAAGAAACATTAAAAAACCTATAGCGATTTATTTAGACGGCGCGTCTATTGTTGATACTAATGGAGATAGTAAAATTGACAATCAGGATTTATACGCCCCTATTGTGCAAGATAAAATATCAGGAGGCAAGGCAGTGATTACAGGCGACATGTCAACGCAAAAGGCCAACGAAATTGCCAGGCGCTTAAACTCAGGGGCCTTGCCGGTAAAAATAGGAACTCCCATTTCGCAAGAAACCGTAGGGCCTACTTTGGGAGCAGTTTCTCTGCAAAAGTCTTTAATCGCAGCTATTTACGGGCTTTTGGCAATTATATTATTTATGATATTAATTTACAGATTACCCGGGCTTTTAGCTTCTGTTGCCTTATTAATATATGTTGCCTTGGTGCTTTCAATATTCAAACTAATTCCAGTTACTTTAACCCTAGCTGGCATCGGAGGCTTTATACTTTCCATTGGCATGGCGGTTGACGCCAACATACTTATCTTTGCCAGAATGAAAGAAGAAATAAAACAGGGCAAGAGCTTAGCTGGGGCAATTGACGAAGGGTTCAAACGCGCCTGGCCGTCAATAAGAGACAGCAACTTTAATTCTTTGATTGTTTGCGCCATCTTGTTTATGTTTGCCACATCCTTTATCAAGGGTTTTGCCCTAACATTGTCTTTAGGTATTATATTAAGCTTGTTTTCAGCTATATTTATAACCAGGATTTTTTTGATGGTTTTTGTGGGGCCAAGATTAGAAAAATTTAAATGGCTTTTGTAACTATAAAATATTAATGGCCAAGAAATGTGATCATAAGAGCGTTGGAATGTTGATTTGGAAGGAAGGAAAACTCCTTCTTATCGAAAGAAAAAAACCGCCATTTGGTTTTGCACCGCCTGCAGGGCACATTGACGGGGATTTAACTTTTGAAGATGCCGTAAAACGCGAACTAAAAGAGGAAGTTGGATTAAACACAAAAAGTATTGAATTAGTTATAGAAGGCAGGAAAGAAAATCATTGCAGAAGAGAAGATGGGACGTGGCACTATTGGAAAATATATAAAGTAGATGCTAATGGAGAAGTTCTTGCGAATCAGGACGAAACAAAACAGGTGGGTTGGTATGATAAAGTACAAATCAATATGCTCGCTAAAAAAACCGAGAAATATATTAAAGGCGAAATTACAGAAGATTCATGGCAGAAATCGCCAGGTATAGAACCCGTCTGGTATGAATGGTTTTTGCAATTAAAAATAATTTGAATATATGAAAATTTATATTTGTGGGAGCATGCATTTTGCAAAAGAGATGGTTGAAACCAAAAAACTGCTAGAGAAAAATGGGTTTGAAGTTGATTTTGCACCAGACACATACGATTGTCTTAAAAATCCCAACTTAAAACTAAATGAGGACCTTGAGCATTGCGAAAGAACAGATATTATGAAAGCCTGCATGCATTTGCAGGAAAATTGTGACGCAGTGCTTATTCTAAATCACCCCAAAGAAGGGATAGATGGTTATATCGGGACTCACTCTCTAATAGAATTAGGTCTTGCATATTATTTAAAACAAAAAATATTTCTGCTTTACCCGCCTCCGCCAAAAGAAGAAGCAAGATATCATGTTGAAGTTATGCATATGAAACCGATTATCCTTAATGGTGATATAAATAAAATAAAAGAATATTTAGTAAGCTAAAATTTTTTTATGATAATCACACTTTGCGGAAGCGTAAAATTCGCCGATAAATTCGTTGAAACATATAATCTTTTGGAAAAAATGGGCCACGAGCCGAAGATGCACGAATTAATGTTTAAAATTGCTGATGGCACAGCTCCAGAGCTTATTGATAATATTTCTCGGGAGCATTGGTCGGCAAAAAGAAAGCACGGCTTTATAAAATGGTGGTATAATTCCATCAAAAACAGCGACGCAATTCTGGTTTTAAATTACGATAAAAAAGGAATAAAAAACTATATTGGCGGGAATACTTTGATGGAAATGGGTTTCGCCCACGTAAACGATAAAAAAGTATTTTTGCTAAATCCGATGCCAGAAGAAGTTTCTTACGCAGATGAGATAAAAGCAATGACCGACAATATTTTGAATGGCGATTTGAGTAAAATTAATTTTGAAGCATGAATTTCAATTTTACAAAATATTCAATTGTCTATTATGTCATCTCCGGCATTTTAATTGCTGCTTCGGTTGTTTCTTTGTTTTTGTACGGCATTAAATTCGGGATTGAGTTTAACGGAGGCAGCAATATGGAAATAGATTTCCAAGGTCAAAGGCCTTCAAACGAACAAATATCGCAGTCTTTGTCGCAATTTAATCTTGGAGAAATTATCATACAGCCCACGTCTAATAATGGAGCTGTTCTGCAGTTTAAGGGAGTAGACGAAGCGACTCACCAGCAAATTCTTTCTGAGTTAAATAAATTATCAGAAGTGCAGGAAAAAAGCTTTCAGTTTGTAGGTCCTTCTATCGGACAGGAATTAAGAAATAAAACAGAGCTTGCAATTGTTATAGCTTTGCTGGCAATAACTTTATACATTGCCTTTGCCTTCAGAAAAGTGTCGCGACCTGTTTCTTCCTGGAAATACGGTATTGCTTCTTTAATTGCTCTTTTTCACGACATTTTAATTCCTCTCGGCGTCTTTTCTATCTTGGGGCATTTGTATAATGTAGAAATAACTATTCCTATTATTGCAGCCCTCTTAACTATTTTAGGTTTTTCAGTGCATGATACCATAGTTATCTTTGATAGAATAAGGGAAAACATTTTGAGAAGGGGAATGGGCCAGTTTGAAGAAACAGTGAACTGGAGTTTAAATCAAACAATCGGCAGGTCTATTAGCACTGTTTTGACGGTAGAATTTGTTATGCTCTCACTTTACTTTTTCGGAGGAGAAACCTTAAAATACTTTGCATTGTCTTTAATAATAGGCATAACCTCTGGGGCTTATTCTTCTATATTCATCGCCAGCCCATTATTGGTTAGCTGGTACAAATGGAGCGCAAGAAGGTCTGGTTAAAAGTATGGCTTGACAGGTATTTTTTGATATGGTAAACTATTAAAATAATGAATAAATATGGAAAAAGTTAACTACAAACAAATTTACCAAAAACTTACTAAAGGCCTTGGTCAAAAAACTAAGGATATTTTTGATCGCAGATTTGGCGTCGGGGCACCCTCTGGGTCGGGCGAGCCCGAAACCCTTGAAGCTATTGGCCAGACCCTAGGCATTACTCGTGAAAGAGTGCGCCAAATAGAGGAAGTTGGTTTTAACTTTGTAAGAAAACAGAGCAAAGAGCTGTTAGACAATGTTTTTTCTGAATTTAACCTTTATTTTAAAAACAAAGGCGGGGTCAAAAAAGAAGACATTATTTTAGAGGAATTGGGAGGCAAAAATCAAAAACCTTATGTTTTGTTTTTACTTACTTTGGGAGACCAGTTTTTTAGAGTTTGCGAAAAAAAGGACTTTTACTATTTTTGGTCAACTATTCCTGATGCGCAGAATAAAGTAAAGGAAACCTTAAATTCTTTAGTGTCTGATATGCAGAAAATAGGAAAGCCAGTATCTAAAAAAGAGTTTTATGCAGCTCTTTCTCCAAAATTGGGATTTTCAGAAGAGGTCTTGGCTTCTTATCTTGAAGTTTCAAAAAAAATACAAAAAAACAAGGAAGGAAAATTAGGTTTAATTGAGTGGCCGGAAATAAAGCCCAGGGGAGTAAAGGATAAAGCCTTTTTAGTGTTTAAAAAGCATCAAAAGCCCCTTCATTTTACAAAAGTGGCAGAACTAATAGATAAGTTAGAGTACAACTTGCCAAACAAAAAAACCTATCCTCAAACAGTTCATAATGAATTAATAAAAGATTCAAGGTTTGTGCTGGTGGGCCGCGGAACTTATGCTTTAGCTGAATGGGGGTATGTACCTGGCACCATAAAAGACATAATTACAAAAGTTTTAAAAGAAAAGAAAGAGCCTACATGCAGGGACGATATTGTAAAAGAGGTGCTTTTGCAGAGATTGGTTGCTAAAAATACCGTATTGATGAATTTAAACAACAAAAAGCATTTTGCCAAAGATTCAAACGACAGGTATTTTTTAAGAAAAACCCAAACAGCGTAAAAACAAAAAATCCCGCCATGGCGGGATTTTTTGTTGTATTGACCCTTCACCTTTTCGTGGTTTGAGATACGTAAAGGGGGTAATTCTGTTAATCTGCCCTATTTTTATACCCAAAAGGTGAAGGGTTGATTATGATTTTTGGCAGAGGTATAATGGAATAAAGAATATTTCAATGGATATTTTTAATATATTGCTTATAATCCTGCTGATACTGACGGCGGTTTATTATATTGTGTTTTTTTCCTTTATTTTTTATTGGCACTTAAAAAAAACCTCCTTTGTGGTGGTGCCGCTCATTTTTACTTTTGATTTTTTCCTTATAGGGTTTTTAATTATTTCAATACTATCTATTGTTATTAAATATTTTCCATATTTAATTAAATTAACAGGCATATGAAAGTAAAAGATTTTCTTTTTTGGACAGAGTGGGTTAAGAAAGTGATTTGGGACCCTTTTTGGTGGGTGATTTTGTTTTTGATTATTTTATGGGTGCCTTTTTTAAGAGTCTGGTGGTGGATTTTTCTGCCCTTGATGCTTCAAAGACAGATGAGAACGCTTTATTTATGGTGGATTGACTGGGATTATGATTATGTTACTAAACACAAATGGGTGTTATTGGAGGTGATTCCGCCAAAAGAGGTTTTAGCTCCCTATAAAGCCATGGAGGATGTGTTTGCGGCAATATGGCCTTTAATAGATACGGCAAACTTTAGGGAAATATGGTGCGACGGAGAATTAGCCAATGGGCCTTACTGGTGCTCTTGGGAAATGGCCAGCATTGAGGGTAAAATCCATTTTTATTTAAGATTTTTGCAGCAACACCGCCTTAGTGTTGAAACAGCGCTTTATGCTCATTATCCCGATATAGAAATCAGCGAGGTTTCAGATTATGTAAAGCTTGTTCCCCCTACTGTGCCCAATGACGAATGGGACATGTACGGAGAGGACTGGGATTTTTATAGAGAGGATGCTTTTCCAATGAAGACGTATGAAAAGTTTTTTGAGCCGCAGGGCGAAAGAATTACAGCTGAAGAGAAAAGAATTGACCCAATGCTTTCTTTGCTTGAAAGCATGTCAAGAATAGGTCCGGGGGAGCATTATTGGGTGCAATTTATCACGGTTCCCATAACAGAGCACGATGAGCCGGATTGGCAAAAAGAGGGAGAAAAAATAATTAATAAATTATCCAAGCGCCAGGAAAAGAAAGAGCCCACTCTTTTAGAGGATTTAGGTTATATGACAAGGCAAGTTATTTTGGGTCCTGAAAAAGAGGGGTCGGGCGAAGGAGCTAAATATAGCTGGTTGGAACAGACAAAGTCTGAGACAGGCGAAAGGGAAATGGTTATTACCCCGGGCGAAAGAGAGATTATTGCTGAAATTGAAAACAAAATGAAAAAACCGGTTTTCAGGACGACTATAAGAGGGGTTTATGTTGCTAAGCGCGAGAACTTTAAAGTGCCGCATAGAGTGATTATGAGGTCATATATGGGGCATTTTGCTACTGTTAATTTAAATCATTTCAGATTTCAGCCCAAGACAAGGCCAAGAGTCCATTTTTTTTGGAGAGAGAGAAGAGTATTTTTAAGGGCAAGAAAAATGTTTAGAAATACTGTTTTAAGATTCCCGCCATTGTTTCCAAATAGGATGAGCGATGATTTAAACCCAATTTTAAGCACAGAAGAAATGGCAACTTTATTTCACTTCCCGTTAAGAGTTACAGGCATGGTAGTCCCGACTATGGCAAAAGTTGAATCTAAGAAAGGCGGTCCTCCGCCCAACTTGCCCGTTGAGTAAAACAAAAAAATAAAAATGAAGAGCGAAACTGTTTTTTTTGGACTAACTACTTTTAGAAACCAGCGCAAGAAATTTGGCATTAAAACCGACGACAGGCGGAGGCATTTTTACTGTCTTGGAAAAACCGGCATGGGAAAATCCAATATGATGGAAAGCATGGCCATACAGGATATTCAGGCGGGCCGCGGAGTGGCCTATGTGGATCCGCACGGAGAGGGAGCTACAAAACTTCTTGATTTTGTGCCGGCAAAAAGAATCAACGACGTTGTATATTTAAACCCAGCTGACTTAGACTATCCTGTTGCTTTTAACGTAATGGAAAGGGTTGATTTCAGATACAGGCACCTGGTAGCCGGCGGTCTTATGGGCGTTTTTAAAAAAGTGTGGCCAGATGTTTGGTCAGCTCGCATGGAATATATTTTGAACAATTCCATATTAGCTCTTTTAGAGTATCCCGACTCAACAATTCTCGGCATAAATAGAATGTTAGCTGACGTAGAATACAGAGAAAAAGTGGTTTCTAAAATTACAGACCCCATAGTGAAATCTTTTTGGGTTACAGAATACGCCAGATACACCCAGCGTTATGAGATTGAAGCTACGGCTGCCATACAAAACAAAGTAGGCCAGTTTATTTCCAACCCCTTGATAAGAAACATTATCGGCCAGACAAAATCCACCATAAATATGCGAGACATTATGGACAAAGAAAAGATAATGATTATGGATTTAGCGAAAGGAAGAATTGGCGAAGACAACTCCAGGCTTTTGGGAGCGCTTTTAATTACAAAACTGCAATTAGCTGCCATGTCCAGAGTTGATATTCTTGAAGAGGACAGAAAAGACTTTTATTTGTATGTAGACGAGTTCCAAAACTTTGCTACGGAATCCTTTGCAAATATTTTGTCTGAAGCTAGAAAATACAGATTAAATATTACTTTGGGCCACCAATATATTACTCAAATGGAAGA
>ERZ1292629.345-Hain-H43-01um-R1-345-length-48967-cov-9_pt1 | contig 48967 bp, 73 predicted proteins | sample MGYA00564399_ERZ1292629 | MGnify/ENA primary metagenome ERZ1292629 (study PRJEB36523, sample SAMEA6512636) | groundwater metagenome | collected 2019-01-08 | study: AquaDiva: Metagenomics assemblies of 32 groundwater samples
CCCCCGCGCAGGATTATGTACGAGTTTCCGAAACAGTTTCATAGCACTCAAGGCAAGTGAGACGTCCCTTCCATCGCAAGTATCCGTCATTGCTACTCACAGAACGGATGCAGGAGGTGGATGAGGTCCGTAGTGCACCGGCTACACATCTGAAGGTAGACGTTCTCTGCGTCGACCCCACACTCTATCGATACGATCCGAGAGCCAGGTGGGAAGGTCTTGTCGCAGCCGTAGCATTGTGTCATACCCTCAACCGGCGCCCAATCCAAACACTCCTCGCTGGTCAACCCGAACATCAGCTTCCGTAAATCAACCGGCGTCAGCGCCTTCGCCGTCTCTCGATTCGCCGCAACCGTAGCAGTCTCTTCGTCTTCGTAACTGGCTGTCGTCTTCGCAGGCGGCGTAACCGTGGCCAGGCGCGCGCAGGATTCGCAGCGGAACTTGCCATCCGGGTGCCGAACTGGAGATCCAAAGAAGTCTGTTTCTTGCGCGGGTTGCTGGCAGAGGTGGCAATCTGCACGCGTGAACGTCATCGCCCACGCGTCGCGCTTTTCCGGATACGCCGCTCTCGGCAGCGGCGGACCCTTGAAACTTGAGATCGTATGTTGGCTAATCATCGCTCGTATCTCCCCTTGGGTAGACATTCGTTGCAAAAACAAAGTGTCCTGTGCTCAATCTTTTCTGGCAGCGATAGAACTGGATCGCCTTGAAATCGATCAAGTACCTGGAAGGCGCGTGCCTGAATTGTTTGCGCTCCGCTACATTTATGACACTGCCAGCCAGCCCACCCCATCCAGAGTACCTTTTCCTTCGAACTACAGTCTACGCACGCGTGTTTCACGTTTTCTCCTCCACGCGAAATCCAGTCGCGACCTCAAGCTGAGCGATGACGGCGGCGCGATCTGCTTCGTATGTGTTTTCGGAGTCGCCCAGTAACTTCTCCACCAGCCGCCAAAGCTCCTTCCCTTGCTCGGTCGAGAACGCGTGCTGAGTAGAGACGCCGGAAGCGTGCGCCTTCTGCACGATCTCGGTAAGGATTGGCTCCAGACCCTTCCATATTTCAGATTCGACCATTGAGCGGAACTTACGCTCATTATTCACATCTCGTTCACTCATCATTTTATGTAACGCCTCCCAGCTTGGATGATTAAAGACGAATCCGCGCATCTCTTTCATCTTCATCTACGCATCCCCCTCGTTCGCCGAAAACTTCAATGCCTTCAACTTAGCAATCTGCTTCTCTAAAGCTCTTATCTTTGCCGCGCGCCTGTGTTCGGCATCCGCCAAGGCCGCCTCCTTGGTTTTATGCCAGTCGCGACCATGATAGAACGATTGGCCAACACCACGGCCAATCTCCCTCAGCATGTATTCGCCGCAAACCTCCCCTTTAATACAATAAACGTTCTGGGTTAGCGCGTACTTCGTGATCCAGAATTTCATTCTTCATCATCCTCATCCGCGAAACAGAACCCGAGCCAGTACCCAACCAGGAACGAGAGGAACATGGCGATCAAGACGACAATCATTTAAAGGTTTGTAATGATGCACTTTCCTTTCAACTTACGCGCCACCAGAAGCACGCGTCATTACACCGAATCTTATCTGCCTCCAAAAGCTCATTCAGCACATCGTTAAAACGATCAATGTTTCGCGGCTCTACTCCCGCACGAAGCTGCTCGAATGACATCGGTTTCTTGCCAATTGTAGCCTTGAGCGTGCGTAGAATTCGAGACTTGTACGTCATCCGTCTCCCCTTTCGCATTTTACCGCGCCCGAAACCGAGCGCATTCCGTATGCCTACTTTAGAATCTCGGCGAGCCTATCCTCGTCAATCACGCGAACGTCTTCCTCGTAGCTTGGCGCGCAGTTGCGGCATCTATGCTTCACCATGTTCGCCCCATGCATCTGATTTAAATCCATCTCAATTCTCCTTTTTCGCATCGCGAGCCTTGAGCATTTCGTCCGCGAGACGATATGCGGTGTCAGCCACGTCGCACTTATCGGCCAGTAAGCATGGGCCGCAAACGTAACTGCCCGCGTAAAGTTGATGCGGCGTAAATGGTCGGGCGCATCTCGCGCATTTCATCCGTTCAATCCTCCCGTCGCCGCACCATGCACGTCTCGTCCTTCCAGAACCCAAGCCGCCCGTAGAGCGGACACACGTAGTAGAACTCAGGATGTTCGGGTATTGGTTCCGCAAGCTGGTTCATCTCACGTGCTAGGGAACAAGCCGCGTCGGGCTGCTCACACTCACCTATTAGCGACTCCCTCCACTTGTCTTCGAGGCGGGCTTTGACGACGACGTATTTCATGGCTCACTCCTTTAGCCCAATGTCGATTATGTAAACCCCATGCTTTGATTGTAGCCTCCGAAGTCGCTCTCTGTCGCGCTTTTTATCTAAGCCAAGACTGATCTTTTCTGCGGCGAGCAGCATCGCAACGTAGTCGCGCGGACATAGGCTCTTTACCCTTATCTCTTGCGCGGTCATTCCGGTCATTCCTGAGTCTCCAATCGTCAGCAGCCGCAAGCAGGTCCGTCTCGATGTCCGGCATCGGCTCCGGCACAATCGCTGGGTCGATACCGAGATCGTCTTCGTCATTCATTCGATAAACCCCCGCTCCATGTGCGAGAGCGAATCCCTATCGAAGTTCATCGCGATGTGGGTCCGGTGCATGTACGCGTTCCGTTTCTTCAGCACCCACATCGTTCGATTGTAGGGCTTTTGCGCCGGTGTTGGTCCATCTACAAACGGTATGCCGGAATCATCCAGCGGCCAGAAGACGCTGACTTCGCGGTCATGCGGCTGGAGCCAAAATACCGAGTCTGTCGCGCGCATGAAGTTGGCCGCGCCCGCGATGTACTTCTCTTGCGGCGGCGCTTCGCCCTGGTCCTTCGTCGGGTGGCTGACCAGAATCAGCCGCCCGCCATGCTTCTCATTCAGCGTCTTGGCGCGTCCGATGAAATTCCGTTGGTCATCATCTGCCCGGTTGCCTTCCTGTTGCATGAGCGAAATCGGGTCGATAATCAGAATCTTGCGGCCCGAATCGTACATGCGTTCCATCCAGGCCAGAATCCACGCGCCCGTTGCATCTTGCCCGTCCGGCACCGTCGAGACGAGTTCTGCTTTTCGCATTTCGTTGTACATCGGGCGAAATGCAACCTCGACCACGCGCGCTTCATCTGGGCGAGTCTTGACCTGATACGGCGTCATCATCCACTCGGCCTTCGCCCACATCGCCATGATGCGCCGGTAATGAAACGTGCCGTACTTCTCAAGCTCAAGGACCGCGACCTGTTCACCGAAGAGGAACCACTTGTACGCCCACTCAAGCGTAGCGAACGTTTTGCTGGCGCCAGCGGCCCCGCAGAGAAGCAGGATATTCCCCGGCAGCATCGCGAGCGAAGTCGAGAGCGCGGGGCAGTCGGGGAAGTCGATGTTCCGGCGCTTGCCACTGATGTCGTCGGCGATTTCGTCCGCGACCGTGTAATCGCTGGGCACATCAACCCGAACCTCAACAGCCTTCTGTAGCGAATCGAACAGGGTCTCGCAGAATTTGCCCGGCGCCTTGATGTGGAGATCTGAAAGATCCTTGGAATCGATCAGGCTGGTGCCACTGACGGAGCCGATGTAGCCCACGGCCTTCGCCCGGCGCGCGACATTCCGAACGAACTTCTCGCCAGCGTCACCCGGCTCCTGAATCACGATCAAGCGCGCATACTTCTCAATATGCGCAAGTTCGAGACACTTGACATTCTCGGCCCCCGGCAAACCAAGCACGTGTTCGCCGTAGTTCCAGCCAGCCCAGCAATCGGTTTCGCCCTCAACGATTAGGAGCACCGCGCCGCTGCCACCCCGCCAAACGCCATACGGGACGATCTGGAGGGCTTTTCCGTCAAAATCGCGTCTACCCCACGTAAACCGCTTTTTACCCCGTAGGCTGTGCCGTAAACGCGCGCGAGCAGCCTTCTTGCTTGCAGTCCAGTACGGAATCACCACCCCGCCCGCGAATTCCTTCACGCCCAATGTGCGCAAAAACGCTTCTGGTAGGTGCTTGAACGCGGCCAGTTCCTGCACCGTGAGTGGTTTTTCGGACAGTCCCGCCTTGTCGGCCAGCTTCTGGACCGCTGCCGGGAAGTCACACTGGTCGGCCAGCATCACGAACTCGAAAACGTCGCCGCTCTTGCCGCATCCGAAGCACTTGAAGTACCCGTCTTCTGGGTGCACCTTGCACGAAGGCGACTTCTCGTTGTGAAACGGGCACAGGCATTCGAGCGTGTGACCGGTTCCGCGTAGATCGTGACCGTATTCCGTGAAGAGGTCACGTAGGTTCGTCGCGGACTTGACCTGTTGGGCGAACTCGGAGCGTAAGTCGCTGACCATTGTCGGGTTCCTTGTAGTCATCCCACTTCGGATCGTAGGCCGCGCCGCTGTTTTTCGGCATGAATCGGCTGATGCTGGTAATGAATTTCGAGACGGGGTGGCCACTAAAAAAGGGTTCATTGCAGGCGTAATAGGCGGTCACGGCCTTTTTGTACCTAGCAGGTTCACACCAAGACACAGCCTTCCACAGTCCTTCTTTTGGCACCATAAGCCGTTGAAATACCGTGCGGTCAACTGGCGTCGTGGAGTTTTCGCGCTCGATCTCGTACCAAATATCCAGCATCGAAGCGAAGGTGAGTCCGTTTGAACCACTCTTCGGGGCTGGAGGTTTTTCAGCTTTCAAGGCAAACGGAGCTTCGACCGGACCCTCAGACGCGACAGCGGCTGGTAGTTTATCTGTTAGTACTCTGTGCTCTGAACTCTGTGCTCTGAACTCTGGTGGCGTGACAGACCGTGACTGTCGCGTGACTGTCCCGTGACTGTCACGCGTGACATCTGCGTGACATTTCCGATTCTCCCTCTGACGACGCTTGCGTTCTGTGTTTTGAGCGCGAATCTCGTCGACCTCTTCACGCGTAGTCTGCCAGCGGCTCCATTTTTCTGAGGGGACTCTGAACCCGCCTTCAGCCTCTTCCCAAAGACCGATTTCGACGAGCTTCTTAGCCACTTTCATGGGTGCACGGATCATCCCTGCTGAGATCGCAGCAAGCATCTTAGCCGGAACGTAGCCGTCTGTGAGTTGACGCTTAGAGTGAAGTAGGCCGCGAGACCATAACCAATAACCGTCAAGACCGGCAGATACGAGCTTCTCATCATCAAGTGCGTCACAGCCGAGTCGGATATAAAGTCCTGGCGGTCGGCCCATGACAAACTCGCTTTCGGAACCCCTCAATACGAAGACCCCGAGACCAGCGCGGGCACGCCAGTCTCGGGGTCTATTATCAGCGCCAAAGTACCAGCGCCGCAGTAATCTCGGTTGCAGTCAGTGTGCCCGCACGAACTGCTGACGTATACATACACCGGCCCCGTTTCCGCATCAATTCATTTTCGGACGCGGATACGGAATTTCGTCGGAATCACCGCCCTTCAACTTGATGTTCAGGAACTTTACCACAACCAAGCCCTCTGGCGTGATTGACCACTCCCACGGCATGTTGATGCCAACCATAAAGTGACGGTTCCGGTATGTGGTCTTTTTCGCGTATCCACGGTTTTCTAGCGCGACAAGATAAGAGTGATTCTTCTGATTCGCGGCACGACTCTGCGGAGATCCAACCAACTTTGCTCGCATAGCCACGTCGGCTGCCGGAGTCGGCATACTAAACTTCGCGAGCGCCACAAGCATTCTAGTCGCACCTTCGCTCAGTTGCTTCTTCATCAACACGCTCCTAAATCGACATAGACCCGTTGCCACCATGCGGGCGCGCGGTGGTCTTCGAGCATGATCTGCCACGTCCAGCGCGTGCGAACGTCGGTCGGGCCGGGGTGTGGCTGGATCTGGCGCATTACTCGCACTCCAAAATTACGTGGATAGAGTTCCGCTTGCGCTTAACGAGCGTTCGGGCAACGTATGGAATTTCTTGCGATATAATGCCACTCAAGTCCTCATCGAGCATCATTGCCAGAAACTCCGTGCGCTTATCGCGACGCAGTACGTCTATGACCGCTTTCATGGTTGGGCATGGAGTCACACCGACTACGATTGCCATCAGAATCCTCCATTTCCACTCTCGTCGCCAGGTTCGCGCTGAGTCTGCGCCCGGCTCGGCTCACGTTCCAGTTTCCGCGCCACTTCGGCGACGATGACGACACGGCTGCGCTTCTGGCCGGTCTGCTTGTCTTCCCACGTCTCTTGCTCGATCCGGCCCGCGACAAAAACAGGATCACTCTTGTCGCCGACAAAGCCTTGCTTCGACCACGAGACCACGTCGAAGAACGATGTCTGTTTCTGCCATTCGCCCGCCTTGTCCTTCCATGAACGCTCGCAGGCGATGGAGAATTTCGTCGGGCCGGTATCCTTACGTTCAGGAGCGCGGACGAGACGACCGGTCACGGTTATAGAACAGATGTCGGTTGCCATTATCTTGTCACTCCGTAAACGCCAACAAATCCTGTCCAAGCGCGTCCGCGCGCATGTTTCGTTTCACGCTCCTGCCAGTGATACGCTTCACTTCTCGACCCCACGCCAGCACCGTCCACCGGCCACGTGTCGTGAACGGAAACGAATCGCGAATCGTTAGCATGCGCTCCTCAATCGACACTGGCGACTTCCAGATGCTGTCGAGCGCGGACATGATCGGATTGCCGGTGGACGCTGAGATCTCATTAGTAGACACGTAGGGCCTCCGCACGACACTCGTTGATCTTTTCATCCATGTGCTCGCTCAGCCCGGCGATCATCTTCTTTGCGCGTTTAACGCCAGAGTCGTACATGGCGAAGGCGACTTGCGTGAAGCTATCGTCAGGCCGCGCTTCGTGACCGACAACGCCAACTGCGATACACTTAACGTCCTGCAGGACGGCCCGTCTAGCCAGCGCCTCAGCGAGTTCATGGCAGGTCGCTTGGCCAAGCGGTTTCATTAGATCGAGTGAAGGGTGCGGCAATTCTTTAGACACTCCCAAGACCTCCCTTTGGATTAAGCCTGAGCGTCCGCACCCCGCGCGAATCCGTCTTCCAGGTCACGCGGCCATGCGACGTAATCAAGCCTTCTGCACTGCCGATGGCAACACGCACTTTGTTTGCCAAGTCCTCTGAGGCAGATTGCCACTTCGTGACCGACTCGCGATGGGTGATCCAGTCGCCGACGAGATTATCGACTTCATCGCCAGCCTCGACCGTGACGAGCGGCTTCGTGTTGCGTGGCGCGAGGTAGCTACACAGATCCTGCGTCAGAGCGCCGTACGAGGGCTGCGCCTGTGCTTCGGCCCTTTTATCCAGTTCGACGGCCATGGCCTTAAGGCGGTCGTCTGGGTACGCGGAAAGCACACGCTGGCACATTGCGTGGTAGTCGATCAGGCGGCGCATGACGTTCTGCATGAAATCGTGCAGAACATCCAGCCGCGCATGCCGCCGTTCGAGTAGTATGATTCGTCAGCCATGTCATCACTCCGTAAACGCCAACAAATCCTGTCCAGGCGCGTCCGCGCGCATCTCGCGAACGTGGGCGATTTCGGATTCGAGTTCATCGGGTAACATCGGGTTTATCCTCCAGTCTAGCCAGCGCTTCAGCCAGAATCTCGGGCTTGCGCTTGATCGTAAATCGCAGCGTTTTCGGGTCGTATCCGCGCGATTCAAGCTCATCCAAAAACTTCTGATCGCAGACGTGATGCATACAGAATCTTGGTCCATCTCCGCCGCAACCATTTCCGTAGTCGACAACGAAATCACACACACGGCGCGCTGCCGACCACTGAATTGTCAGGACGCCGGGCTTATTCATTTCGCATCCTCCGGCAACATGTACGCCGACTCAGAACTTCCCCTCTTTTTCATCCACGCCCGCACACGCTGATCAATCTCGGGTGGGAACTTACAGCGGATGCACGGCTCGATTTGGCCAAAGGACATGCAGCGCGTCGCGAACAAGGTGATCTTCTTGCCCTTCCATGCCTCGCATTCGGTCCCGAGCATCAGCCCGAGTCCGTAGCCGACACTCTTTGGAATTTTGTACCCGCGCGGGTGCTTGGCGCCAGCCTTATCCGTCACGTACAACACTGGTGACTTCGACGGCTTCTTCGTCTTTCGGTCTTCGAGAACGACCGGCGCGACTTCGAATATCGTTACTTCACGCGGCGCTGGGAAGTCGGACTCATTCAGGTAGTCTGACTCGTCGTAGAATTTCTTGATGTGCATATCCAGACTACCCTCCAATGTGAGTCCATGTTTTGTTCAGCTTTATTCCGTTGATCGCGCCTCTTCTTTGTCGCGCGCCCAAGGCGGAACGCTCACCATCTCGCAAATCTCAGCCGGGTCACTCCAATCACACGTTTCGGTGCGGTGTTTCAACCCAGCCAGCGCTGTATCAATGTCCGCGTCAGATTTGTGAATGTACTCGAAATCGAACTCGACCAACTTCCAGCGGTACGGCGAACACGTCTCCGCGAACGCAAGGCGCGCGGCTGGCGCCGATCCGGTTTCGGCTTCGATCACGCGCTGGTAGAATCGCATCTGCGTGGCGTACGACATCTGCCACACAGCTTTCTCGATTCGCTCGATTGAATTGATCGTCTTGATGTCCACAACCATCCTGTCCGACCAGCAGTCAATCCGCGCCTGGGCGTCAAACCCGCCGAGCTTGTTGCGAACGGTCACTTCAAAGCGATTGTCAGGCCATTGCAGAATGCGACTGATCTCATCTGGCATTCGCGCGGCCATCAAAACCATGCGCTCGTGGTCCTGAACCGAGAGCGCTTCTTTGTCGCCCGCGCCAGCTTTCCATTCCTTGCCCTCTTTTGTGCGCAGATCGATGTAATTCGGCTTGATCGCGTACCGCGCCTGGAACTGCTCCGGTTCAAGAATCAGCGCATGGAACGCGGTGCCGAAGTTCATCGCCTCGCTTTCCGACGAAGACGCAATCCCGTCGACGACATCGCGGAAGTAGCGTGGTGATTTCAGGAACGCGCGCAATAGGCTACTGGTAAGGTACTGACCCGTCGCGGCGTGATACTCAGAAGCGGCCATGTTTTCGTGAATGCTCATACTACGCTCGCTCCACAATCCGTACACTCAGTCCACCCGTCACCAGAGAATGCGCCACAATGATTCTTTCGCGCCTCGACCGGATGCGGGCACATTATCTGAAGCGCGATTAGTTCTTTTTGGACCTTGACCATTGTGCGACTATGCCGTCTTTGCTCGCGATCTTCGCGGTAAAGGAGAGCGCGGCGTTCGCGTCTAATGTCGTTCACTTCGCCTCCTTCGCGACAACGCGCTCTAAGTTCTTAATCAAGCGCCGGGCCTCCTTGCGCGTGATCCACATGTGGCCGTCCGTCGTGCCAAGCAAGCGCACGCCTATGGGTAGATCAGGGTCTTCGTACGCGCAGACATCGAGCTTGTACGGGCCGTCCTTGTTTAGCGATCTGAGCCACTTTTCGCTCACTTCGCCTCCCGTCTGCGCTTGGATTCGGCCAGCATGTGCTCGGCGACAAGGTATGAAGCGCGAGCTAGTGCTGGTGCCGTGCTGTCGTACTTAATGAAGTCATCCCATCGACCGGCAAATCCATGCACCATCCCTTGCATCGCCATCGCGGCCAGATCGTCCAGCCGCTTCATCTCCGCAAACGCACGCGCTTCGCCGCCGTCTTTATACCCACGCAGGTACTCGGCGCACTCCTGCTCAGTTGGCATTTTCATTTCCTCCTACGCTTGCGCCGCAGTCCAGGCACTCAGTCCACCCGTCTTCTGAGAACGCGCCGAAGCGCAGTGCTCTGCACTCGTGCGGGTGAACGCAATCTTTCTGAAGAGAAAGCCGCTCCTTCTGAATCTTCTCCATGCGCCGCTCGTGACGACGAATTTCGCGCTGTTCGCAGCGATGGAGTTCGATCTTTTGATGTCGAGCGCCGTTCATTTTCGGTTCCTCCTAAATGTGCGACAGGATTTGAACCTGTGACCTCCGGAGTCCGCTTTCGCGGTTAAACCCGGCGCTCTACCAGACTGAGCTACACACATTGCCTTAAAGCGCCGTCACCGTAACGTACGTCCCTTCCGTGTCCGCGTAACGCTTCGTTGCGTGCCACGTCACGATCTGCGAATCGTCGCGGTATACGAGTCCGGACATTACGTCACCAAGTAGGCGCTGGCCCTTGTCGATGTCGAATATCCTCGTAATCAGGTACGTTGGCGCATCAGGCCGCAGTCCCTTCTTGTTGTAGTGTCCTTTGGGGCGAAGGAATTGAAAAGTCACATCAACCTTGAACGCTCCGAGTTCGTACGCGGATTCGAGGTACCACTGAGACGGAATCGCGGCTACGATCAAAAGTCGCGCACGCTCAGTCCAGCCCTTCGCCTTCGCGTCCATATTCAGCATAAAGACGCGCTTCTGCCCGGGAACGATCATCGGCTTGAGCGAACCCTTTTTCGCGGGCTTTCCGGGGACGTGAAAGGTTATGGGCATCCTTTTGTCTCCATGCGCCCCTTCGTAATCACTGAGCAAACGTGCGCCACAAGCATCTGCATCATCGCTGCTGCGCACGGGTCACAGACGTACAGACCTACACCGCTATTCTTAATGTGAACACGATTTACGAACTCAGCGCCAGACGAGCCACACTCGCCGCACTTTAGTACATTCTTTCGATTGCGGACACTATCGACCATCATCTTGTTTGCGCTCCTGGGATGCGAAAGTTATGGGCGTCTACATCAACTCCTTCAGCTTCGCAATCTCTTCAGTCCACTCTTTCGGTAACTTATCGGTCGGGATGAAATGAACAAGGTTGCGGAGTCGACCGTACGCTGCGCAAGCTGGAGAACCGCCGCTTGGGGCGCCGCAGACGCAAAACGCACAGCCACCCGGACCACCTTGGTGAGACGCGCGACATGCGCCGCGTAGCGCCTGGAAGCTATCCTTGCAAGTCATTTCTCCTCTCCTCTCGCACATGCGCATGATACCCAAGCTGCCACGCGCGGCACCGTTCATGCTCGTGCTCGGGGCAGTTCCAGACCGGCTCGCCACGCCAGCGCGCAATCGCACCGGCCTCGAATACGTCCATCAGGTGTGCGGCTATGGGGCCGTCAACGGACGGCTTCACGGGTAACGGCTTGCCGCGAATCAGGACGGGCGCGGGTAGGTGGCACTTAGGCATCCGGTGCGACCTCGACAATATTTCCATCGTACGCGTATCGCTGGCGTTGCGAAGGCTTCCCATCCTTTATGAGCGCGTATCGAAGCCGAACATCAGCGAAACCGCTATCACTGGGCTTGGGGTCGAAAATAGCCAGCTTGCCGTCAACGGTAATGCGCTGACCGCGCTTTAGGCCAAACTTGCTCTCGCCACCGACGATGGATAGCTCGCATAGTTTTGCGCGCGATGTCGCGACCTCCGCGTCATGCTCCGGGTCGTCCTTGAAATTTATGGTCTTGATCGGCATCACTTCTCCTTTTCGCATTTATCCACGGTACGCTACCATTGCGATTACCGTGCCGAAATCCTGCGAGCCTGCTGGTACTTTCGCGAAGACAGCCTGTAGCCGATCACGTCCCGCTGCATCGCGCAGAACGTGCAGCGTTTCTTCGCGCGCGTGCCGATGATGTCTTTTCCGCATGCGCAGACGCCTTGGAATGATTTGCGGGCTAGGCCCATTTACGCCTCCATTGCTTTCGCTACGCCGATGATTTTCTGCGACCAGTCCGCGCACATTTCCGAACCGTGCACGTCGAACGCGACGCCTTTCCAGGTCGTGCGCGCCTCGTCGATCAATTGCAAACTGTGCGCTCCGAGACTGTGAAAGTGCGCGACCATTTCGTTGAAGGCGAGACAGAGGGTTGGATGGCCGGGCGTGGTGATTACGAACATTATTTCGGCTCCCCGAAATAGACCGTCGACGCACGCACTATCTGCCCTGTACCGCCGCTTTCCGCGACGCAGAAGTCCGGGTTGTGGTTCTGCATCCGCGACGGCATGTAGCGTAACGTCTGGCCGCGATCAATCCGAATGGCGCCGACGACGAGCGCGTGCGTAGGGGAGTCGAGACGGGTGTAGAACGGAGCGCGCTGATGCGCCTGCTCGTTCAGGTTCTGAGCGCGCTTCGCCCACGAGGTGGTTTTGCTTTTGGCTGACATGATCAAGTCTCCAGTCGGTTGCATTCTGCGATTCCGCTTCGGATCAGCACGGCGCGTACAGGATTCGAACCTGTCATACCCGAAGGTATCGCTGGTTTTCAAAACCAGTGCCTTATCCTTTTCTCGGCCCACGCGCCCTACACGGAATGGATGGGATTCGCACCCACTGACCGATTTAACGGCCACAGGTTTAGCAAACCTGCGCGACTCACTCTTCGCCGCCATTCCCAACACTCACTGCATTATGCGAAAGCGTTCAGTCGTCGATCCCGTCAAACCACCAGTCAAGCACGCTTGTGCTTAGGACGGGATTGATCTTTGCCATAGCCTCGATCTCGGCGCGAGTCATCCACGAAGCGTACGCGCAATAGACTCCGAGAGTGATGTCTTGCATGACTTGAATCGTCGGCATCGGTCGACCACGATCCATCTTCCAGTTCACGTGTTCGGCCCCGCCGATCTTTGAGATGTCGACGGTGATGGGTTTCGGGTTAATGCTCATGAATGAGATCCCAAGACAAGAGCCTTTACTGGCGCATCGCTTTCGAACGCGTCGATCACAGATACATGCGGACCGTCTCCCATACACCACTGCCTCTCAACGCGGGTAAGCGCGAGGCTTCCGTCAGTTTTGAAAAGCTCGTCGCCGACAAGCAGTATGATCTCGCCGGTGGCTTCAACTTTGATTATCGTGCCGGACGGCACATGCGGGCCGATTTCAAACACGCTTTGATTTTGGTCGCCAGTGAACTTCGCCTTGGGATAAGGCGTGATCTCGATGAAGTGGGGAAGGTTCATAGTTTTCTCCTATTGCGACTCTTCCGCTTCATGAAGTAGTTCGCGATCTTGTTCAGGATCACGGGGTGGTTCGGGATCGGCGTGCCCTTGAGATTCTGAAACCAACCCTTGCGCATCTCGACACCGAGCGCGGCAATGATGTCGCCGGTGATTCCACCCTTCTCGGTGCGTAATGCGAAAAGCGTATCGTCGTCGAAAACGCCCGGAATCTCTTTTCGCCACGCGGCGTTGATTCCTTGCAAGATCCATTCCAAGGCATTCCGCTGCTCAAGGGTAATCTCGGCAGGATCTGCGCCAGACAGTACGTCTATTGCGTGATCAATGTCCATCGTACTGCTCGCTGTCGCTTCGCTTCCAGCATCGCTCATTGCTGTACCCTCTCCACTTCCTTAAGCGGTGGACATTAGATACGGGCCTCATCACTGGTGCTTGTCGCACCGTGGAAGTGGGGAGGACCGTACCGTCTGGCGAACTTCCTTGAAGGGAGCCACACCAGATGACGGGGTATCGGCGCGTCGTGATTTACGTGGTCCGCCGAATTATGCCTCTTACACGTCCGGTTTATTGGGTCCCGTGGTCTAGAACGAACCCCATCCCCGAGCGCACTTCTGCCGCGCTGTAGGTCTTTACCCGGTGGTCGACGATGGAAGGGGAGAATAAAAAGAGGCCCCGAGCGCTCACGACGCAAGGGGCCTCAAGTTCGGGCAAAGGCCCCCGTTTAAGGAGTCTGCCCAGTAGAATCTCTTGAGCGGTTACGCGTCGTGAGCACGTTTCCACCGCCGAAACTTGTACTGAATGTCGGCGCACGAGTCAACGGTTTTCCGGCCCCGATCTGAAAATTCGGCAGATTTCCACATTGCAATTTGCACTGTCTCCGCTTAAGACCCATGCGCACCCACTACAGACGGTGGCTGCTGGAGATTTTAGCAACATGCCAACGATGCCGGGTCGGGCCATAGTCATGCCCATCGTCGCGGAAACCATGACGAAAGGCGGTATCGCGCTTCCGGGCGTGGCGCAAGACGACAAGTTCCGTCTGAAGCGTGGCGTGATCGAAGAGTCCGGGTTACTCACATCGAAGGCCGGTGATTTTCAGCCTGAGCAACCGCCGAACTTCCCACTTCCAGCCGGAACGCTCATTCTCTACAATAGTATGACTCCGTTCGATCATGAGAAGTCCGTCGCAATAGAGCTATACAACGTCGTTCGCTACTTCATCCCCGATAACATCACAGAATTCCCCGGCTTCGAAGAGATCACCCCGCAGGCATGGGTCGCAAAATGCAAATCCGTCCCGCGCTGGTTCACCGGATTCGGAAAGTAGGAGCGCCATGAGTCGCGAATCAGGACCGCCCACACCGACCGGCAGACTCCTCTACCGCGCCCTTGCCGTGGGCGCCAACGCCACCGCCACCAGCTTCGCATCCCGCGTCCCGACTGCGACGAAGCCCGCCCTTGTCGCCCTCACAAGTGTCGTGATCGACGAACCCGGCTCGACGATTCTCGACATTGTCCCTTTCGGGATCGGGTCAGACGGCACCACATTCAGCATCCGTTTCATCGGCTGGCGCCAGATCACTATCGCGGGCCTTGCCGTACCGACGATGTGGATTCCGACGCCGATCTGTGAACTGGCCTGCACGCTCTCCACGCCGCAGCTTGGCGCCGCGACCAGTCCGTTCCTGAACACCGAATTCCTCTGCGACGCAATCTCTGTCGTAAACGGTATCGCGGTCGCCCCGACCACCGGCGCCGACACGGGCGCGCGGGCGCTGATCGACATCACCGGATTCCAAATCGTCGAAGCGACCTTCGACATAACCGGCGCGACGAGTGGGAACTTCCTCTACGCGCGCTAAGGAGAGCATCGTGGCCAAGACTGTGACGAAGCCGTTTGGTGGAAAGAGCAAGCCGAAGCCGACAGGCAAGGGCGGGCGCAAGGGGTGCTAGTCTGGGAATCACCCTTCGGTAAGGTCGAAGTCGAGCACGTGCCGAAGACCTTGAAAGAGTTCGCCGACGCAAGCGAACGCGCGCTAAACGCCTACAAAGCGGAGTGCGAGCGATGCAGACCGAAGACAAGCCCATCAGGATCTTCTTCTGCTGCCACTGTGGCACAAGTTGCCACTTCAGGCACGTCGAAATCTTGAAGCGAGTGACGTTCGTCTGCAATCGGTGCGATACAGAATGCGTGCCGGTCGAGCGCACGGAAGATCACTCGAAAATGTGGGAGCAACCAAAATGAGATACCTACTCGCGATCTGCCTACTGATGAGTGGTGCCTTCGCGGCCACCGAACCGCCCGCAATCCCACCCGATGCTCCGCCCGGCGCCATCGTCGTCGAAGTCCCCAGCGGCAAGAAGGGCGGCGAAACGAACTGGGTGTGCATCAGCAAGACCGGCTTCGAAGTCACGATGCCGGTGCGTAAAGGCGAGAAGACCAGTTCGCGAATGAAGCGCGCGGGTGAGATCCTCAAGGCGTTCTCCGAGAAGGTCGAGGACGATGAAGAGGCAGCCGATAAGGCCATTAAGGACGCCGTGAAGAAGAAGCCAAAAGAGCCTCGACCAAACGACGAGCCGCGCCCGAAGACTGAAGTGAAGCGTGACCCGAACACGACTTGGTACATCGACCGCTCCGACGATCTGGTGATGTTTTGCAAGATCCCCATCGCGAAGGTTTCAACGAAATGAGCAATCCGCTTCCAAGCCTTAGACCGGACGGACTCCCAAGGCGAATCGATCAATTACTCATGACGCAGATTGAGCGCGACTTACTCGCCTGCCAGCAAAACATCGAGCCTTTGGGGGCCGATGAAAAACTAACGAAGGCGCAGATCCTCATCGCGCAAGCTCGCGATCTGGTTGCGGATTTTCTCGAAGAAGGCGCAAAATGAGCAATCGCAGCGAGCGGAAGATGCGAGTGTGGCGTGACCGACGCATCCCGCTGGAGTTCCGCGCGAAGTTGCTCATCGGAAGGCTTCAACGCTTCTCGTGCTCGGTTGGTGGCGGCTCGAACGCAGACATTGTCTACCTTCGCGCAACGGACGGCCAAGCCGCGTGCGAGATGATGAAGCAGATGTACGGGGCGACGACGTACTTTCGGATCAAGCAGGATTAGGAGAGTCGAGCGTGGACCCGATTCTTCAAGAGGTAGCCAAGTACGGAATCTTCGCGCTGCTTTTCACTGTCCTGTTCTGGCTCTCGTGGCAAGCCAACGCCGCGCGAGAGGACAAGCTGAGTAAGGCTCTGGATCTGGCTCACGAACGCATCTACACACTGGGCCAGCAGTGCATTGCGACGAACATCGAACAGACGAAAGTTGTCGGCTCGATGCAAATTTCGGTGGACCAGAATACCGCGAGCCTGAACCGGTTCACGGAGATGCTGAGTAAGAAAGATTCCGGATTGCACGACAAAATCGACGAGCTTTTAGAGGGGGTGAAACGTGGTTAACTGGAAGACTTCGCTATTCGGCGCCATCGCGGCAGTCGCCACGGCGCTTCAGGCGGTCGATACGGGTGACTGGAAGATGTACGTCGCGGCGGCAGCTACGGCGCTCTTTGCGTTCTTCGCACGTGACTACAACGTGACCAGTGAGCAGGCTGGCGCCAAGTGACTTGGATCGCGCAATTCATCGGTGTGCTGATCGGATCGACCATAAAGGCGGTCGGTCCTGACCTTATCGCTGCCGCGATCAAGAAGTACTTCGCAGACAGCGCGGAGATCAGTGCGCCGAACCAGACGGCTCAAGATGAACTGGCGCGGCTGATCAAGAATATCCCGCCTGCAAGCGGAACCGTGAAGGGGGACGCAAAGTGAAACGAGTATTGATTGCCCTCGCGCTGTGCGTGTTGCCTGGCTGCATTGGTGGCGGCACGCGCCACATCGCCCAGCCAGCCAGCCGTGCCGGATTTCTGATCGAGCGAGCAACGGTCTATGGCGCGTTCCCTGACGAAAAGGGCGTGATGACGCCCGGCAAGATTGAGCTTCCGCCCGGTACGGTTCTGGGTATTCCGGACGAACGCAGCATCGAAGCATTTAAGAAAGCGAGCCAGAAGTGAGAGTTGCGCTTTTATGGCTCATGCAGTTGGTTGGCCGCGCGGTCTCCCCGACCAACATCCCGCTCTTAAATGGGAACAACACGTTCACGGGAAGCACTACGTTCTCCGGGACCGTAAGCGGGTCTGGTCTTTTACAGGTCAAGACGAAAATTGCAGACCAGACCGTCACCGACACAACGACGCTGGCGCCCGATTCTCATCTTTCCGTGACGCTGGCGGCGGGAGTAACGTACGCGTTTCGTATTGTGTACTTCGCCACAACGGTAGCCACGTCCGGCGTGAAAGTTGACTGCAACGGCGGAACCGCAACAGCAACATCCTTTATTAGAAATGTGAGTATTTTCGGGAACACAACGCTCGCGACCTTGTCGGCAGCGGACGGAAGCGCTCTTAACACGTCAACTGGGTATACAACCATTGGCGACACGAGCGTTAAAATTCAGATCGAAGGCACGATCACGGTCAATGCTGGCGGCACTTTCATCCCGCAGTTCGCCCAGAATGCGGAGACAGTTGCGGCAGAGTTGGTGATCGCCAAGCGTGGCTCGTACATGACCATTGCGCCGGTCACAGCGTAGCAAAGGGCGGGTTCCCGGTTGGGCCGGGAGCGTAGACAAAAGGAGAAGACATCATGCCAAGTCCATCGGGCGACGGCCGAACGTACAAGGCTGACGCACACTGCTTCCATACGACAGAATCTCAAGTCGTCCCGTTCATGCGCATTTTACTGGATGGCAACGGCATCTACCCCGGGCTGCCCGGCTACCACATTCGAACCGAGCATTTCGACTACAAGGCTGGCGCAACGCTGCCGCTGCCGTTTGCGAAGAAAGATACGTCTTCGGCCGGTGCGCCCGTAACTGACTTCGTGACCGATGCCAGCGCGGGCCACTACAATATGGCGCTCGCGGCCGACACAGAAGCCGAGATTTTGACGCTCTACCACAACGACAATCTTTCGGTCGACCCGGACCTTCAGCCAATCATCGCCGTGCGCCTGAAGATCAATCCAGACGTAACTGGCGCCACGGGCCAGTTCAACTCTGGTACGCTCGTGGTGGGCCTTGGGAGCGCGCAGAACGACACACCAGACAGCGTGGCACGCAACGCCTGGATTCGCATCAACAATCTTGGCACAGGGACCGGCTACCTCGTCAATAATGACCCAGGTCCGTACGCAGTCGGCGCCACGGCGATCACGGTCGATACAGGCAGCGGTACGATTGTGGCGGGCGACCGGGTTGTGTTCGAGGACGACACGACGGTCTATCGCGTGACCGGCACGCTGGCCGCGAACGTCTTCAGTATCACGAGCGACATCGCAACCAACCCCGGACTTCAGGCCACTTTGGCCAACAACAAGACCGTGACTGTCGTGCCGCGTGCGCTTTACCTTGAAGTGGATGACGCCACGACCGACACGGACGACCGCGACTCGCTGGTGAACTGGGCCAACGACACATGGATGACGCTGGTCGTCGACATGACAGACCTCGCGTCCGTGAAGTTCTACGTCTACACGGCAGCGAACGGGTGGAAGAGCCTAAATCGCGGTGCGGCAATTTCGGCGGCGGCGATGACGGGTTCTGCGGAGAACGTTCAGCCGTACATTCAGTTACAGAAGGCGTCCAGCGCGAACAACGACCACTCGATTCTGATCGACAAGATTTGGGTGGCTCAGAAGGAGGCGTAAAGAAGTGGGATCGGCTAATTCACAGCGCGAACAGCGTAGAGGCGGCGGCGAGACACGGCGAACCGACATCAACATATCGGCTGCTGCCGTTGCCGAACGCGCGTACTACCTCAGCGATGTGAAAGCGTTCTATACCGATCTCGTCGAAGGTAAGGATACACCGCATGGACGGGCGCGGGGCGAGAACCTCGCGCCTATCCATGACTTCATGTTCGACTACCTGAATCTGCATCAGGTCGACGGCGTGACGACGTACACGGTGTTGCCAAAGCTGCTTCCGCCGCCCGGAAAAATCAGGTGGCTCTACTGGAGAACACTGGAACAGCTTCCGGAAATCCAGGATGGCGACGTTGGACCGCTGACTGAGATGTTCCGGAAGTCGTTCTGGCAAGGCGTACTCATCCGCGTAGCAGGCGACCGCAAAACGAAGGCGCTCGGCTTTCCGCGCGGGCACTTCAAGACCAGTCTAGGCTCGGTTGTGTGGGGTAACTGGAATCGACTGCGCGAGCCGTGGGGCCGGACGCTGATTCAGACGGGCGGCGAATCGCTGGCGACCGACATTCTTGGCAAGATTAAGGAGCCGTACGAGCGCAACGACCGCTTCCGCCGCCTGTTTGGGCATCACATCTCGAATAAGCGCGACGGTCGCTGGAATGAGAGCAAAGCGCAGTTGTGGAACGAGCGCCACCAGCTTGCGAGCGACGGCAAAGAGGCGTCATTCGAGTGCTACACGATTGACTCTACGTCGACGGGCGGGCACTGCGACACACTCATCAACGATGACGTTGTGACGATGCATAACGTGGATGGCGTCAAACGCGAGAAGATTAAGTCGCGTATGGCGGGCATGGGTAGCGTGCTCGATCCGGGCGGGTTATGGCACACACACTACACCGCATGGGCCGAAGATGACGCCAACAGTATTTTCACGGACGGTGGCGAGTTCGCCGAAGACGCATGTTTCATGATCGTAACGCTGTTTGACGACGATCATCGCGTTCCACAGCCAAAGAAGTACACGCCGCTTGAACATGGCAAACCTTTCTTCCCGAAGATTTTCACGCCAGCCGAGATCAAGCGGAAGTACATTGCGGCGATCAACGTGGGTGGCGTGCGCTTCTGGTTCTCGCAATACTTCATGCAGTTCTTCGGCTCCGAAGCGCGCATCTTTAAAGCGGAGTGGGTGTTGTTCTACGACGCAGAGCCGCGCGAAGTTGCGAGACAGCGTGACCTCAACTGCGTGATCTCGATGGACTCTGCATCCGGCAAGCGCTTTCAGGAAGGCAAACTCGATCCGACAGCGGTCGTCGTTCAGGGTCAGACCCGCGACCGGCACGACATCTACATTCTCGACATTGAGGTGGATAAGCTGCCGTCTGATAAGATTGTCGAAGTGTTGATCGACACGCTGATTCGCTGGCGTGGGTGGCTGCCAAAGGGCGCCAGTCTGAAGCTGTCATTCGAGGAGACGGCCTACACGAGTTTCCTTGCGCCGCTCATTAAAGAGTACTGCCGCGCACGCGGTATCCCGCTGCCGTCAATCACGCTGTTCGACCACGGCAACGAAAAGAAGATCGACCGCATTCGCACGCTGGCGCACCCGTTCAAGGACGGGCGCTACTACATCCCGAAGACGCTGCCGAAGACGAACATCCACGGCGAAGCGTACGACGCCACAGAGAAGTTCATGAACGAATTCCGTAAGTTTCCAGGCGTCAGCAATGACGACGTTCTCGACGCAACCTCGCAGGGGTATCTCGTGATGCCGGGTCGTGCCGCTCCAGAGTCGAACGCGGGGCCGAAGAAGGTAGCCGTCATGCCGGGCGACGACGTGCGCGTGCCGGTCGCTTCCCTCAACAAGTACGGGAACCAGTGGTAATGATCGACGAGATGATGACAGCCGCTCCCGTCGAGGAGCTGCCCGACATCGAGCGCCCGCCCGCGCCAGAGGAACCCGCACCGATTGACGCAGGCGCCATCGACAAACGCTGCCGTAAGGCTGTTGACGACGGATCAATGGTCAAGGTGTTGATGCGTTACTTCGACGAGTACAAGGGCTACAAGGACGATTACGTTCTGCCGATCATCCGCGATTGCCTTATCGCCTTCGATGCCGTCGAGCCTGCATACTCTCCGTTTCAGCACACGTACGTGCTGCCTGAACCCTTCCGCCAGATGCAGTCGGTTTACCCGATTCTCTACAATGGCGTCTTCGGTAACCCAGACCTTCTTGCGTTCCTGCCAAAGAGCGAGGCAGACGTCGAGCAGAAGGAGCACGCTACGGCGTTGGTCGTGGATCAGATCAAGAACCACGGCAATCTCCAGCAGTTGATGTACTGGCTTGAGAACGCCATCCTGCACGGAACGTCGGTCGTCTGGCCGCGCTGGGACGAATACGAAGTCTGTAACAACCGCGTCACAGCGGCGTACGAAGTCGACAATGACGATACGCTCTGGGAGCACTCTTCGCAGGCCGTGCTTCAGCAGACGCCGACGATTGAATGCATTCACATCGCCGACGTGTTCTGCTCTCCGTACTGCGAGGACATCACGAAGTCGCCGTACGCATTCGTGCGCCGGACCATGACTGCATCCGGCCTGAAGGATATGGCCAAGAACGGCGTGATCGACATTGACGCGCTGAAGGATCTGCTCGACAACCACGCGGTTGGTAGCGGCCAAGCTGTCGACCAGGACCGCGCACAATGGTACTCCGATGTCTTCCATGATGGCGAAATTGACATCATGATCGACGACGGCGAAACGAACTTCGAGATCCTATTCGCGTGGAGCAACTCGCGGATGGAGTTCATCATCGCTGAAGGGAAGTACATTCTGCGCGCGTGCCCATGTCCGGATGGCAACCCGCTTCGCGCGCTGCGCAATTACCCGGTAAGCGGACTTTTCTACGGGCGCCCTGAAATCTCACTGCTACTGCCAGAGCATCGCCTGCTGACCGACACGCTGAGCATGTGGGCGGACGGGCGGCATCTCGGAATGATGCCAATCGTTCTCGCGACGAACGCGGGCGTGCAGAAACTCAGCGGGTTTACGTACGGCCCCGGCGCGGTTCTCGAAGTCGACAGCCCCGGCGACGTTCAATGGATGCCGAGTAATACCGCGCCCGCATCGCTACTTGAGGATGTCGGGTTTTTACTGGCGAACGGGAAGTCGAACACGGGCGTCACGGATGGGATCTCGGGCCAAGGCCAGATGTCGTCCAAGGCCACGACGCATCAGAGTCTCACGCAAGCCGCGATGGGCCGCATCGACTACAAGTTGACGTGGTTCGCGCCCGAATTCGAGCACGTTTACGCGGACCTTTACCGGCTCAATGCGCGGTACCTGAACGAAGAACAGAGCGTGCTTGTCGATCACGTGCCGGGGCAAGGCGCGATCTTTACAAAGGTGCGGCCAAGCGACTTCGCGGGGCCGGACAATGTGCGCGTGAAGCTCGCGACGCGGATGGATACGAGCGACGTAAAGCAGCAGCGCGCGCTTCAGATCCTACAGCTTCTCGGGCAAGACCCGGACATTGATCGATTCAAGCTGAAGTCGTCGCTGCTGAGAACCTTGGAGCTTGATCCGAAGCAACTGCTTATGAACCCCGCACAGCAGCAGGGGAACGCGCTGCAAGAGAACGAGAACTGTAAGGCGCTGGGTGTAACCGGAGATGTGTCTCCGAACGACAATCACGCAGACCATTTGAAGATCCACGAGATGGCGATTGGGGTTCCAGAGTTCGAGGCACTGCCGGATGATTACAAGCAAAACATGATCGATCACATCCGGCGCCACATGGTATTCTTTCAGCAGCAGATGGCGATGCAGCAGCAGTCTCAAATGTCCGCGCCGCCGCAAGATCCAAGCGGGTCTCCGATGGCACAGACGGACATGATCACAGAAGGTCAGCTTGCGAACGGGATGACCGGAGCAGGTCAGGCGGGCGCAATGCAGGGTGCCGCATAATGACGAACGAAGAGGCGACCAACGCAATCGAACTGGCATCCAAGGTCATGGCTCTTCAGCGTGATCCGGGGTGGCAAGCGTACCTTTCCATCACTGGTGAGGCCGCGCTAAAGGCAGCCGAGACGGCAGTCCTGACCACGAATCAGGATGAGTTCCGGAAACAGAACTTCATGGCGGTGGCTCATGGTCACGCCAAGCGATGGGTTCAACAAGTCCTAGCTGATGGGCAGCGGGCGGTAAACTTTAAAGCGAGCGCTCTGTCGCGCCCCACCTCAACCACTGCCAGAGCACTGGATGACAGAGGAAATAAGTAATGGAAATCGAGATCAATCCCGCGCCCGAGCCGCAGCCTGAGCCCGTCGCGGGGAACTTCCCCGAGCCGACCGAACAGGCCCCGGTTGAGGCCGCGCCAGAGACACAGCCGGAAGTCATCCCCGACATCGAAGGCGTCGAGCCTGAACCATCACAGCCCGAGATCGACGAGAACGGCAACCCGGTCGAACCAGCGCCGGAACCGGCTCCGGTTGAGCCGCCCGCGCCAGTCCTCGACCCCGAGATCGCGCACGGCGCCGCCGAATACAAGCGTCTGATGGCCGACCCGGTTCTGCGCTACCAAGCAGCACAGCGCGAGATCGCTCGATGTCAGCAGTCTGGTGAGATCGCCCCGCAGTGGGTGGCGCAAGTCGTCGCGATGGGCGTTCCGAGCGAACTCGCACAGCAGGCGCCCGCGCAGCAACAGCAGCAGTACACGCCGCAACAGGTCCACCAGCACTTTCAGGCCAAGCTGCTGGAAGGACAGAAGGCGGTTAAGGGACTTATCGCGCAAGGGAAGTACGTCGAAGCCGAAGAGGTTCGCGAGCAGGTCATGCAGGTTCAGTTCCAGTACGACGGCTGGAAGGAAGAGCATGCTGGGCGCCAGTTGACCGCCGTGCAGCAGCGCATCGAGCAACAGTCGCAGGCGACGCTCAAGGCTCAGGAAGCGGCACGCAACGCTGCTGAAGCCGAAGCGTTCCGCAAAGAGGTTCGCGAGACGTGCGCGGCCCGTAACGCGCTGATGGAATGGAAAGGCCCCGGACACCCGATTGTCTACAAGGACAAGGAATTCGCGGCCTACCACAAGAAGCTCGGCGCGGGCATGACAGCGAACATGAGCTTCCGTGAGTCGGTCGATTTGGCGGCACAGTTGGCGGGCAAGGTCCGCGTGCAGGCCGCACCGCAGCCGAAGCCCGGCACGCCGCCGCGACTGGTCACGCAGCCCGTCAACGGGACCGCGCCGCGTACAGCTCAGGCGCCGCCACCGTCGCGGGGAATGATTCGGATACCGGTTTCTGCGCCACCAGGACACAAGCGCAGGTAAGGCGGGGTGTGTGCCCCGGCCCGTTGTAACAATAGGAGGAGTGCATCATGGCCGTAAATACAGCGGGCCGCCTGATTGGTACTGACAATTACGCTCAGTACAAGGGAACCGCGACCGTCGCCAACATCCAGACCGCGCGCAATGTGCCGCAGGTCATCAAGAAAAACGAGACAATCGAGGTCAACGCCAACGCGTCCCCTCTACTGTCCATGCTCGAAACCTACCTGAAGCAGTCGTTCACGATCAAGGGGCGTACGTTCTTCCACGTCTCCGGCGACAAGCTCTTCATGGCGGGTACGTCGAGCACGACCTACACCGACTCCGCGACCGGCATTGTGCTGACCACGGGACACGGTGTCCGCTTCAAGGTCTTCGATGTGATCCTCGTGCAGCGCACGCAGGAACTCATGCACATCACCGCCATCAGCACCGACACGCTGACGGTCACGCGCGGTTTCGGCAGCAGCACGGCAGCGGCCATCGCGACGCTCGACTTCTTCAAGATCGTCGGCAGCGCATTCGCCGAAGGTTCCGCGAAGTCGCAGACCCGCACGCGCGAACCGAACATGGTCACGGGCTACACGCAGATTTTCCGCGATGGCCTCGACTACACCGGGAACCGCATGGTGCAGGAAACGTACGGCGGCGAAGGCTGGAAGAAGGACAAGTCGCTGGCGTACGAAATCCACCGCCGCAGCATCGAGAACGGGATGCTCTTCGGCACCGGCCAGTCGTCCAGCACGTATCAGTTGACGGCTGGCATCAAGAAACTCATCACCACGAACTCGCAGAACTTCGCGGGCACGGCGATGAGCGAAGTGGACTGGAACAACATCATGCTCGTCGCGTTCCGCAAGAATCGGTCGAGCGATCTGCTCTGCCTGAACGGCGAAAACCTGATGTCGACGCTGAACAGCTACGCGCTCGACAACATCCGCTTCGACCCGGACGACACGATGGGCGGGATCGACATCACGAGCTACCGGAACCAGTTCGGTACGCTCAAGCTGCATCTGCACGGCGAAATGACCGGTGACGCACAGGGCAGCGCAGGCCCCGGCCCGACCGGCTACGGACCCGAAGCCGCAGCGTTCATCCTCAACATGAAGTGCCTTGGCCTCGTCAAGGTCGAGGGGCGCTACATGCAGGAGATGAAGGACATCGAGACGCCCGGTGACGACAAAAAAGAAGACGGCATCCTGACCGAATGCGGACTGTACATGGAAGCCGAGCCGCGCCACTACGAGATCGACGGCATTCCCGCCGCCGGCTAAGCCATTTCCATCCACCACTCAACACCGGGGAGGGGCGCTCCTCTCCCCGGTACTAACCCAAGCAAAGGAACCCAACATGCCACGCTGGCCAAGCAAGAAAGAAGACGAACTTCCGCAGGCGACAGAGCCGGTAACGCTCACGGCTGAACAGTACAACCGGCTCGCGGCGTACGAGGCGCAAGTCAAAGAGCTTGAGCAGCGCGAAGCCGAGCGCGCCGCCGAAGAAGCCGAGCGGATTGCACGCGAAGCCAAGCGCGACAAGGAACTGGACCGCGTCTTCATCTGCACCAAGCCGCACATGGTCATCTCGATTGACCCGAAGCTGGTGGATCGCGTCGATCACAAGGGCAAGATTCACCGCGAATGGCACGCGCGCACGAAGGTCTTCTTCAACTCGTTCCTCTCGCGCGGCGTCGGGCCAAACAAAGATTCGATCCAGCCGTTGACCGACAAGGACGTGGCCGACATCAAGAAGCTCCGCGACTACGGCGGCATCATCCGCAGCGTGGCCGACATCAAGAAAATGCGTGCCGAGAACCCGCGCAACTACGCCAATTTCAAGCAGACGATTGCGTTCGCGGCGAAGATGGCGCAAGTCTGGCCGAACGAATCCGACACTGACCGCCAGATCGAAGACTGGTTGATGGGCGTGCTTCCGGATGCGCCAGAACGTGTTGAGGTTGCGGAGACGGTCCACGCCGTGCTTTCGGAGAGGTAAGCCATGAACTTGGGCGATATGGTCGAATCGGTTTTCCGCATGGCTGGCAAGCACGACGCCAGCCAGCGGCTTAACTGTGACCGGCAAGAGATCATCGATAAGATCAACTTCGCCCAACTGGATCTCGCGATGCAGTTGCCGTACGCCTGCAACATGCGCCGCGAAGGCACGTTATCGATTGCGAGCGGAACGACGACGTACGCGCTGGATGATCTCTGCGCGTACCCGCTCGACTTCAAGTGCATCGGCGTATCGAATGACTACAGGCTGACCGGGATCAACCCGCAGCGCGGTTACATCGAGAGCGCGCGGTTCTTGACACAGGGTCCAGACGGGCCGCTTGAGTTTTTGACGGGTCCGCGCAGCACGGCAGCGGTCATCAGTACCGAGCTTGACGATGCCGTGGCGGAAGCGGCGACATCGATCAATATCGAAGCGTCCGGCTTGACCAGCGCGCATGTCGGTCGGCGCGTGGAGTTTCAAGGCGAGTCTGGCGATTACCGCATCGCAAGCATTTCGGATACGAACACGGCTGTGCTGGATCGGCCTGTGCGCGGGCGAATGACTGGGCGCGGAACGACCGGCGTCGGGACGGGATATGCCGACAACACGCCCGTGCGCATCGGCCCAGCCGGTTGCATCACGATCACGCCGCGACCAGCGCCAACGAGCAGCGTCACGTGGAACTACCTTTACGTGAAGCGACCGGACTGGATGCAGACCGGGACTGACATTCCTGAGATTCCGAATCAGTACCACGAAGCGCTCGTTTCGTTCGCGTGCGCTCAATACTTAAAGTATCTCGGAACGCTCGACAAAGCGGTGGCGTATCAGGCCGACTACCAGCGTTCGGTCGACAAGATGATGAAGCGCGATCAGGACGACGTACCGGACCGCAAGCCGGTGAATTCGACGGGCGTCAACTTTGGATTTGGGCGGGGCCGCAACTACCGGCGCTGGGGGCCGTTCGCGCCGGGCACGGACTTTGGCGGACGATGGAGGTAGCGTGCAACCTCAGAACGCCACCATTGCTGAAGGCTTCACCGGCCTACAGCGCAACATCGGAGCGCACGCGCTTCCGCCTACCGCGTCGCCGGATTGCAGCGACGTAGGGTTACAGGGCACACAAGGCGTTCTGACCACGCGGCGAAGTCGGCAACGGGCACACCTTTTTCCGAACAATCTCACGGGCGCGGGCTGGGGTGTTTTCCCAGAAGGAACGTACCTTTACACGGCCCAGACGGACGGCGGAATCTACTACGATGAGATTCCGACAAGCGACACGCCAACAGTGCCGACAAACGGAACGCGCGTGGTCATCTGCTTTGATTCTGGATGGACCAACACACAATCTGGAGCCGGAACTACGACAGGAACCACGATCAGCTTTCCGACACCGTACGACCTTAGCATATTTGGCCTGATCTCGTTTCGAAACAGGCCCGGCTACAACACTGAAGACTCGCACTCGTTCACTGGCACGGTAACGAGCGCTATTGTTACGCTACAGTTGCGCATCAATAGCGTGTGGACAAACTGGGTTACAAGCAACTTCGACTCCGCCACGGGATGGAGTCAGCTTCAGACCGACATCGCGTTGGCCGGGACAGTGGACGCGGGGCGCACCGTCACAACAATCGTGGCCGGAACTGGCGACTTAACCGGATCGTTTCGAGATGGAGCCATTGCGCTCTGTTATGGCGGAATTGTTTCCACGGAGAACGCATGAGCCTCTACCCGCTACCGGATGGCATGGAGTTTTCGCCGGGCTGGTCGGAATATGCCAACTTCATTTCAAACGCGCTCAAGCTGGATGAGACGGTGCTAAAACTTTTACCGAACGTGGTTCGCGCCCTGGAAATAGGATCATTCGAGGGACGTTCCGCCGCATGGATGCTAACGCATTTTCTGACCCATCCAGAAAGCACTCTAACCTGCGTGGACCCACTACCAACCGCGATCTATGAAAGGTTTATGCGCAATATGGAGCGCATTAGCCCGCGCAAGCCAGAGCTTATTCGCCAAAAAAGCAAAGATGCACTTCCGAAGCTGAAGGGTAAGTACGATTTTATATATATAGACGGAGACCACTCTGCACTTGGCGTGCTAACGGATGCCGTCCTAGCGTGGCCACTACTCGCGCCGCATGGAGTCATGGTGTTTGATGACTACGCTTGCGATAGGCTTGATATACGTAGGCCAGTCGATGCTTTCGTGGGGCTGATGTATAAGCACATAGAGCCGGTTTTTTCGTGCTACCAATTGGCTATTCGCAGAAGGGGGGAATAGGTGTTCTCATTCATTATGCCGTTAGGCCGCGAGACGGAAGAACAGCTTGGCGGGTGCCTAAGAGCGCTGCGTCGTTCCTATCCTACCGCTCGCGTCGTTGTGATCGCAGATGGAGAAGATAGGCCATATTATGAACCGCTATGCAAATCCATGCATTGCGAGTATCGCGTTAGCGCACGACTGTTTGGCGTTGAATCTGGCGCGCTGATCTGGGATCGATTCTTCTGTACCTACATGGAGCAGCCGACCGACTACGTTGTATCGATTGACGCGGACACTCGCGTCGAGCGCGTGCTGGAGATGGATCAAACGGACGGCGTGTCCGGTACGTGGGCCGGAACAATGCTTTGTGCTGGATGCCTCGTGTTCTCGCGCAAGGCTGCCACTGCGATCTATCAGAGCGAAACATGCCGGGATGCGAGATGGAAAGACCCGGAGTCATGGATCGTAGCCGAGCCGTGTCGTGTAAGGGTCGAGGTTAAGAAACTCACATCCACAGACGCAACAATGCTCGCGATCTGCAAGCGCTTGGGTATTCCAATGTACGCGCATACCGATATGGATATACAATGGTGCAGTACGGAGTGGTCCGGTGAGCCAAATCGTTTTGCCATATCGCACCCCGTTTTTTTTCAAGATAGGGCGCCGGACGTAACGGTTGTACAGCATGGCGTTGACATATACGACATGATGCTCTTGGCGATGTCTTGGAACGGCGGAATTCTAAAGAGCAACCGCATCCGATATACACCGAACATCCAATACAGAGGCACGAATGGCGCCTGCGTTTCGGAGTGGGCGCGCTACGACTTAGTGCTTCACGAATGGGCGAAGGCTAAGGTAATCTGGTGGTTCGATACTGACGTACTGATCGAGAGCCAGGACATAGACCTCTCGTGGCCACTAAGCGTGGATGCAGACTTTGGAATCGATAAGCCAGGCAATACCGGCGTGTTCTGGGTGAAGACCAACGCAAAAGGCAGGGCGTTGATGGAGCGGCTGGCATATTACGGACATGCCGCAAATAGGGATGAGCGGATGGCGCTGATTAGCGCGTGCCAGTCTCGCGTAAAGAGTCTACCTCTATGGCGAGCGTGGGTTCCGTTCGATCAAATCGCGTCGTACGATGAGCCGGAGCGGCTTGGGGTGCGAGTCTGCTACTTTGGTCGAGAATGGAATCATTGGGATCGAGAGCATCACCGTGTGGAGCTAGATCCGCAGCCAAAACCAGTTCAGATTCGTGCGTGGCACGGCAAGAGGTACACAACAAAGCTCCTCGCAATGCGGACATTTTGCGGACGCCGCACTTTTGCTTACGACGCAGATCCGGCCTTATTTGAGGCGAAGGATGCAACCGTGATTCAGCACGGCGTGGGCGATGCGGACGGATTGATGCGGCTGGTCGCTCCGTGGCACGAAGCGCTGGCTAAAAAGTGCAACTTTAATTACATGCCGAATAGTATTCGAGAACTAGGCCGCGCTTCAGAATGGGCACGCTTCTCGTTGATCCTGGATGCTTGGAATAAGTCGAAAGTGATCTGGTGGTTGGATGCGGACGCCGCGATTGTTTCGCCGTGTGTGAACTTAACGTGGCCGCTGGAGGTGGATGCGGATATTGGATTCGATAGCACTGGCAATAGCGGGGTATTTTGGATCAAGACGAACGAGCGCGCTTTTGAGATGATTAGTCAGATCGCGCGCTACACAGTAGAGGATCGCGCGCTTATACTGCAAGCAGCGCGTGCAGAGGGTGAAGCGCTGCAAAAGCTCAACCCTTCCCGGTCACTACACCCACTGGATATCGCGCTCTTTAACATAGCTTATCGCACGGGGCTGAGTGTACACTTGTTTGGAGGAGAGTGGAATTACTGGCGTCGTGGCGCGCCGGTTCAGGGCGAGACACAGATTCGCGCATTTCATGGCGAGCGCCGGATAATGAAGGAACGTCAAATGGCCGCACTGACAGGGAGTGTCTCGTGCTAATCCTTCGCCCCGACCAAGACATTGCCGAGCGCATCCGCTTCATTCAGTATCTAGAGCGCGTCTACACCGCCAACGGTCGAAACACGATGGCCGCGCTGCGCGGTCCGTTTCAGCGCACGGCTGGGATTGCACGGCACACATTTACGCCAGCCGTCGCCAGCACAGGCTCAGGCTCGATGACGGGCGGCCCGTACCGCTATGTGATCGCACCGATTATCTCGACAGAGTTCGATGCCGATGGCGAAAACTTGCAGGGTTGTCCAGGTAGCGTATCCGACGCCGTGACGGTCACGAGCGCCGCCAGTATCACAATCTCTAGCATTCCAGCCGCTTACTCTGCCGACAGCGGAATCCCATACACAGCGGTCGATAAGTGGCGCATCTTCCGCACGGCGTCCGGCGACTACACAAGCGAATCAGACCCGAGCTTTCAGGGCTTCTACTTCGTCAAAGACGTGGCAATTGGCACGACCAGCACAACCGACTCGCTCGACGACGCCACGCTTCAGCAACGCGCGCTCGCGAAGTGGAACTGCATCACGCCGCCGTCGTGCAAGTTCATTCTGCCGTTCGCGGACAGGCTACTGGCAGGCGGCTTCAAGCCGATCTCAAGCGGGACCGTAAGCAGCACCGGATCAACCAACGTGCTGACGTTCACGACCGCTAAGCCGGACGGCATCATTGGCTGCAAATTCAAGGGGTCGACAGAGAACATCGTCTACGCGATCACCAAGCGCACCAGTAGCACGGTGTGGGAAGTAGACCGCACTGTCACCACGGCATTCAGTGGCGCATCGTACGTGCTCTACCGCAGCCCGCGCGAAGTCTACGCCAGCGAGTACCGCAACTACGAGTACTGGGGGCCGAATGGTGAAGCCTTCCGCTGGAAGCGCGAACTGCCACGCGGGGAAGGGTTGAAGGGTCTTGCGCCGCATGCGCAGGGTGCGCTTTGCTTCACGGGAACGAACGTCTATCTGATTTACGGGAACGGGCCAGACATCAGCGATATCAAGATGCGCCCGGACCCATTCGTAAAGGACTTCGGTTGTGTCGCGAGCGAGACGATTACGCCTATTGAGGATAAGGTGATCTTCCTGTCTCAGTGGGGGCTTGCGCAAATCAACCCGGATGGCACCTGCGGACTGTTTACGGGTAAGCTCAACACAGACTGGCTGGAGGGCCTGAGCGACACGGTACGCGAACTCTGTGTGGCGCATGGCGACCGCCGATACTTCGCCCTCTGGTATCCAGACAGCAACAGCGCCGCGAAAGCCAACGTCGGATTCTCGTGCGACCGCGAGTCTGACTTCTGGACTAAAGAGCGCGGTATGCGCCCACAGTTTGCAGTCAAGGAACCAGTCTACGACGGCGCTGATAATCCAGGCCGCGTGCTGTTCGCAGACGGCGGCAATCTGATCGAGCCGGATGTTGCAGGCGGTACGGACGGGACATTCTCAGAGACATTCACGGCCACGATTTCAAGCGTGACCGCCACCTTTACGACCGTCGCCAGCGTTTCCGCCAATCAACTGGTCGGCTACCCGCTCTGGCTCTGGTCGCTCTCTGGCGGCGTGTACACGTACGTGGGTTGGGGGCGCATCAACTCGCACACGACCGGAACCAGCATCACGGCCACGCTGACGTACGGGCCGACCGGGTTGGCGCCCGCGAACGGGAGCTACTTCGCGGCGGTTGGATACTTCCCGACAGAGTACTACACGAGCATCTTGCAGATACCGGGCGGATCGACGCAGGCTCGCCACACTTTCATAGAGCTTGCAGCGTCGACTCCGTATAGTATCTACCGCGACGACTTCGTGGACGGGGTGCAGGCGGCGAACACGCAGACAATCAGCGGCGGAACGAATGAGATCATGCATGAACTGATCGACGCGAACCTTGCCGCGCGCAGCTTGCAGTTTAAGCTCGTAACGATCCCGCCGAACTACGACAGTGGGAATGGCGGGATTCGGATTCGGCGCATCGTCATGTCGGCCAACGCGACAGGAGGGTTCAAGTAATGGCAGAGCAAGCGCCCTCCTTCGCGATCAAGGGCTTCATCCCAAGGGGCGACCCAAAGAAGGGTTCGGGCGACTACTGGTCCATCGGAGCGTCACCGGAAGGCAGTAAGTTCCGGCTGATGATTGATGCCAAGGTCAGCAACCTTTCCGATATCACAAGTCTGATCTCGACGTTGCTTGATGGATACCTCAAGCTCGCGGGGCGCACGGGCACGGGTGGTCAAACGGCATACGGCGGCGATGCGGCTGCCGGAATGCTGACGCTGTACGGGAACTCTATCGATGCCGATACCGGGCTTGTGCGCATCGGCAATCTACGTCTACTCGGAACGCGTGTGCCAACCACGCTCGGCGACATCGCGCTACCGAGTGGGCTGCTGAAATTCTACGACGGCACGGCAGTTCGCCGGATTGTGACGGCGAATGATTCCGCGCCGACAACAGATAATGTACTGGTATGGACCGGGACCGTGTGGGCGCCCAGCTTTCTGGGCGTCGCGTCCGGCGGTACCGGACAGATAAGTCTCACGGCGGGCGCGCTACTTACTGGCGCCGGGGCGTCGGCCATTGCTCCTGTCGGCCCCGGAAGCACTGGGCAAGTCGCGATTAGCGACGGTTCTGTCTTCAATATGCGGACTGTCGGCACCGACGCGACGATAACGAGCGCAGGCGCGCTGACGATTGCGAACGATGCCGTAACCAATGCGAAACTTGCCGACATGGCAGCCGTGACGGTAAAGGTCAACGCGACGAACGGAGCGGCCAACCCAACCGACCTTGCGCTGACTTCAGGTCATAGCGTATTTAACACCGGAACAGCGCTGGCGTCGCGATACTACTCGCAGTGGCAAACGAAGACCGGCACAAGCTACACGACGACGGCAGCCGATAACGGCACGCTCTTCGATATGGATTGCACGAGCGGAAGCTGCACGATCACGCTCGCGTCCGCCGTAACGATGGGGGCTGGATACACAGTCGGGTTTAAGCGTAAGACCGCATCCAATACCTGCACTGTCGCCACCACGTCCTCACAAACCATTGATGGTTACGTGGGCACACTTCTGATTGCGGACAACTCGCAGATTTGGGTGACATCGAACGGAGCGACATGGGATCTGACGTACTGTAACGACTACATGATTGCCCATCAATCGGCCTATGTTGATGCGCCGACAAACAATACCTTCGTCAACATTACATCACTCTCGGTACCGTCGGGCGTGTGGGATCTCACCGGATTCTTATACGGACATCTAAATGGGGCCACGATGACGGAGTGCTTATTCGCGATCTCCGTGAATAGCGCTAATACCGTAACCGATCACGTTCTAAACATGAATCTGACGGACGGCCTTCCACCCGCGAGTTCGTACGATTCGCGCATGACGATCCCTTCGTATCGGCTGGCTTTAACATCAACCACGACCGTGTACTTGAAATTCGCGGCCATCAAGTCGGCCGGTACACCACAGAGCCAGGGTCGATTGACGGCAGTGAGGGTCGGGTAATGCGCTCACCAAACTCGATCATACGGTTCAAGTTCCCGCTTGCGGTCAACTGTGAACACTACTATTTCGACGAGACTCAGTTCTCGTTGTGGGATGAGGATTTCTTTGGTGCTCCAGAGCCGAATCTCGCTACGATGCAGGCGTGGAATGCGGAATTGGTGGCTGCCGAGCCAAAGAAGAAGCGTCGCACGCCGCAATCCGTGTACGTGGAGTTGTCCGGAATCGCGCTCACAAACCAGGAGTTGATGCGCGGACTGAAGATTTGCTTGGCGGTCGCAATAATGGATCATCCCGAATTGGCGGGGCAGATCCAGAGCGAGCTTGGGATTGTCATAGACCCGAATGAGCCTGCGTCAGAGGACTAAATCATGGGCATTGGATCGCAGGGCACGTACGGCGGTATCACAGCGGGCGTCGACAACACGCGCCCCGGCTACGCCATCAACAACATTACCGGCCAAGTCTCGCAGATCACAGGCGGAGGCGCGGGCTGGGCCGCGAACGCGAACAACGCCGTGAACTCGCAGCTTGCGAACCGCTATGGCATGGGTCAGCAGGGCGGTGGCGGCGGATACGGCGCATTCAGCGGCGGCGCAACGGGTAGCTTCATCCCGCAGCAAACCGGTAGCAACGTGACCGGTATGTTCCAGTCTCCGTGGGGAACTATCGCCACGAAGCAATCTGGCTCCGGCAACGCAGGCGGAAACAACTTCCCGACTGGGTTCAAGCAGCCCGGCCTTCCGACACAGCAGAACAACGCGGGCGGATACCAGACCGGCGGCGGGTTTCAAGTTGGTGGCGGTGGGCAGATCGACATCAATGGTCTACTCGCCAAGCAGCAGGCTCAGAACGACGCCGCGCGCGTCCGCAATCAGTCAGCATTCGATCAGAGTGCGGGCAAGATCCGCGACGTGACCACGCAATACAACGACCAGAACTCGAAGATGGGTCAGACCGTGCAACAGACGCGCGACCTCGTACAGAAGATGCTTCGCGACCCCGAAGCGATCAACGATAACGTCCAGGCTCAGATTCAGTCGCGGGCACAGAACCAGATCCGAGCCAAGCAGGAAGAGCAGCAGCGCCTCATGCAGAACCAGATGATGCAGTCTGGACAGGGTGACTTCGCGAGCATGCAGGCGGGGCGCGAACGGCTGGGCAATCAGGCAGCGGCGGAATCTCAGAGGACAGCAACCGGGCTAGACATCCAGAGAGCGAATCAGCGCAACCAGGATTTCATGAACGCGTCGAACATGGGCCAGCAGTTCACGCAGCAGGACATGAACGCGAACCTGTCGCCGGAATCGACCGTGCTCCAGAACATGCTCTACCAGTTGCCGGACGATTACGCGGGATTGTTCGGCGCGCTTGGCCAGTTCCAGTACGGCAACGCGGCGCAACAGGGTGTCGGTAACATGATGTCGCAGGGCGGGCAGCAGCAGTTCGCGATGGACCAGTTCTTCGGTTCGCCGCTGCTTCAGAAACAGGGCATGTACGGCGGCGGAAGCGCCAGTACCGTACCGGGGATGAATCCATTCGCGCCACCCACAGCAGGTAACTCGGCGCGCCCGGCGACTGGAGGCGGATTTACGATGAATCCCGGCTCTGGCAGCGGACGACCCGGACTAGCGCAGCCGATCTTCGCGCAAGGCACGAACATCGCGGGACGCACGGACACGCCAGCCATGCCGAACCAGTACGCGCCTGCCGCTTCCATGTCGTCTTACCAAGACATCCTTGGGCGCCAGCAGTCGAACGACGCGTACAATAACTACCAGTACGAAACGCAGGACGTGACAAACCCCTATAGTCGATACTAAGGGAGTGATCATGGATACGGTCGATTACGTCTGGTGGACCGGCCTTGTTAGATGTGACATATGTAGCCATGCGCACGTAGCGAGCATGGAGGTTCCGGCTTCGTGCGGAAACCCAGCCTGCGCCCTTGGAGAATGGAACAATGAACGCAAAGCTCAAGGCCGTGAAGCGCGCAATCGCTATCCTCTCGGAGCACTTCCCGAACGGGTGCGTGTTTATTGAGGATGCGCGCGGCGCGAACGAATCGCGGATGGCATACGAGGGCTGGGGTTCTCACTACACTAACTTCGGAATGATTTCGGACTGGATGATCCAGCAAAAGGCAATCGTAGCACAAGAAGCGCGCGACGAAATGCACGACACGGGGACGGATCTAGACGACGACCTTGGCGATCTGCTGTGTGGCACAGTTAACGGTTAGGGGTAATCATGGCAACCGTACTCCCAGGCGGCAACCTTGACGTTGGCCTGAAGTATCTCGATGAGGTTCACCGCCAGCGCGCCGAAGCGTTGCAGGCCCAGCAGCTTGCGCTTCAGCAGCAGAACAGCATGTCGAGCCAGTTCGCCGATAACCGCCGCTTCGGACAACAGGCGCTCGCCAGCAACTACCTTGGGGGTGGAGGCGGCGGGCCTTCGTCGCGTGATCGCCGCGCCGCCGAAGAACAGCGTGCGTTTCAGAACAGTCTCGCGCTGAGGCAGGCTGCGCTTGCAGAAACCGGGCAGCGTGCCGAGATCGACCAGCGCGCGGGCGATCAGAACTGGCGACAGCAGCAGTTTGAGATTTCGCGCGGCGACCGGCAGTCGACGCTCGCGGAAGACGCACGCCGGTACGCGCTGGACCGCGAAGACAAGACCTCCTATCAGCAGCAGATGCTCGCAGACCGCACACAGGGGCGCGAGATCGAAGAGAAACGGTACGGCGAAAGCGTGCGGCGACAGGACATGATCGACGCGCTTGGACGTGAGCGAATGAAGAAAGAGGACGAGAACAACGACGAGAACAGAAAGCTGCGTGCGCTTCAGTTTGATGTGGCGGCGGGGCAAAAGAAAGCGGCGCGCATCAGTGCTCGTTACGCGGACCGCATCCGTCAAGCGGAGTATAAGTTAAGGCTGGCGGAGAAGCATGCGCCCGATCAACTGCCAGCAGCGGAAGAGGCCCTGAATGCGTTAGTAGCGCAGCGCGACGCTGAAGTAAACGCGGCCACACTAGGCAACGACGATAGCAGCGGAGACGGTGGTGTACGAGAACTGGCGCCAGCCGGCCCACGCCAAATGGGTCTGGGTGCAGAAACGAAATCCTCCTCAGATGCCGACCCGGTCATGTCGGCTATCTCCGCCGCTCGAACGAAGGCGCTTGCGGATCTAGTGCAAGGGAAGGCGATGAAGCGCCAGTACGAGATCGCCATGCAGAAGAAGGCGTTCTTCGACTCGCTTCATGGCGACCCACTGGCCATCGCCAGTGAGAAAATAAACTCGATGCCGTGGTCGGACGTAGAGCGAAAGCGGGCGCTTGACGCGCTGCCGATTAACGCGCTGCGTGAGAGCACCACGTTTGGTCCGAGCGGGCGCTTGTCGCCGCCAGAGCGCGTCGCCGCACTTCAAAGCAACGCCGCCGCCATGTTGCAGGCCCGCCAGATCACGCCACAGGATTACAATGCGCTGATGGCAGAGGCACTTGGCGAGAAGGGTCAGTACGACGCATGGAAAGCCGCGCCAAAGGCCACGCACGACTACTCACAGTTGCAACACGATCAGAACCTTGCAGTGCTAAGGGGCGACGACATCGATCCAAACTCGCTACGCATCACTGAGACGAATTTTGGCGGAGTAGGAGAGAGGCGCGCGGCTGCGCTTAGCGGTTCGCAAGCACAGAGCGCGGAGCAGGCGGCGCGAGTGGCGCAACTTGAAGCCATTATTCAGGACCGGGACGGATACCAGAAACCAATCGAGCAGAAGATCGCAGCGAGAGACGAGTTGCGTAGGATTATGGGATTGGATTACCAGCAGCCTGTGCGCGACAGGACGCTCGATGATGATGTGATCGGCGCGAAGCGGTCCGCCGCTGATACGTTCGACTGGTTGAATACCGGGCGTCGCAGCTACAACGGGCGCGACTACTTCGTGAAGAGGTAACCGAATGCCGGACGAAGACGAAGACGCATGGTGGAAAGACGCGACCGCGAAACGCGCGGCCGACGCACAGGCCGCGCGTGCGCGCATCGCCGCGCTTGGCGACGAAGAGTCTCTCGATCCGTACCGCTCCAGCGCGCAGCAGCAGGTACGGCAAGAGGCGCTTGGGGCGGCGCCAGAATCATTCTACGGCTACACACCCGGCTGGGACTTCGGCGACCTTCTCCATAACCCGGTCACGGACGCGGCACTACGCGGTCTTGGCGGTGCCATCAACGTTATCGACACAGGCGGTCGATTCGGGCGGTCACTGGTAGACGAGACGGCGGACCTCGTGACTGGGCAGTTCGATAAGGTGGACGCATCGCGCCCGTTCCGGTCCCTATACGATGTCGAAGCCGCGCCGACGATGACCGACATTCGGCGCCGGTTCCTATTTAAAGACATTGGACGTGAAGGCGACGGCGTCTCGTGGGGTGACGTGCCGGACGTGGCTGGTGACTTTGTGGCGGGTATGGTCACGGACCCGCTCACGTACGCGCTGGCTGGCATGACAAGGGCTGGCGGTGCCACGCTTCAAGGCGGGCGGGCGTTGGTCGGGGCACTGTCGAAGGCGGGGCGGTTGGCTCCGAGCGCAATCAAGGCGGCGGAGCTTGCAGATTTCGCGGGCGTGCCACTAAAGAGCATTGCAGAGCAGGGGTTAATGGCTGGATCGCGCGAAGCAGCCGAGCAGGCAGCCTTGCGTGCTTTCGAGACGGGCGGAAAGACCGTTACGAAGACGGGCGCCGATGGCCTGAAGTCGTTCCTGCCAGAGTTCGGCACCGGAACAGCCCCACGCCCGACGTTCACTGGCTTACAGCCGAATCTCTATCAGCAGTTAGGCGCGGGCGAGCGGTCGCTTGAATTCGGCATTCCGCTGACACCGCTTACGACTGGGCCACTGACTGGCCCCGCGTCGCCACTGTGGGCGCAAAAGGTCGGCAACACTATCGCGGCAATCGGTGATTACCCGCGTCTCGGTGTCGGCGCGCTCATGGAGAACATTCCCGGCGCGCGGCGTCTTGGCGACCTTGCGTTTGCGGCTCCGTACCGCGCCGTCACGGCCACGGCTGACGCGTTAGCGAAGTCGAAGTTTGGGCGCGCGACCGGCAACCGCATCCAGGCCATCGCCGACGCGTTCCTTGAACCGGGCGTGCTTCATGCGGGCGGTCGACTCGCAGCACAAGCAGAAGAGTACTCGAACACGGTCGGCATGGCGTTCAATAAGCATCTCTTCGATATGAACGAGATTGCGGCCAAGGCGAAGCTCACACAAGAGGAGCGCGTGCTGGCGGAGAAACTCCACGCTGCGTACGAGCCGACAACCGAACTCCCAGTGATTCGTGACTGGGCGATTGAAGACGCGCACACAGAAGCTGGCAAGCGCACGCTCAAGCAAGAGTACGATGAAGCCTTCGGTAAGGTGGCGCTGCTCGACAAGGAAAAGCAGAACGCCATCTGGTCGATCTCACAGAACCTTCACCGCTTCGACCAGACCGCGAACAAGGCGCTGATCGACTCAGGACTTGGCGCATCGCAGCTTGGCGACGGTTTGCGCGCTCAACGTGATCGTTACAGCCAGCAATTACGCATGACGAAGGAAGAGTTCGACGCGAATGAACTTCGCTTCACGGGTGCTATCGCCGACTCCCCGGTTCAATGGCAGCACGCAGAGCAGTTGCGGACCCACGCGCCGGACGCGTTTGCGGCTCGTGAGCAGGCCGTAAACAATCTCAGGCGCACGCTTGTTGCCGACTTCCGCACCGCCGAACAGGCCGGACGCAACGTGGTCAAGGAGGGTGACGCGGTTGTCGCCTTGTTTGATACGCTCGACCGCACTCTATCCACGGCACACGACGAACTCGGCTACTTCTGGAAGCGGTTCAAGATCGGCGATACGCCACTAACCGAGGATGAGATCCAGGGCACTTTACGGCAGATGCTCAAGGATGATCCCGAACTCTCCAAGATTACCGGAGAGTTGAACAACGCACGCATCGACAACGACTCCATCGCAGCGCGCATCGCAGCCGAACCGCCTTCGACGCCCGAAGCGATGGCGCGTGCTCAGGCAGAGATGAAGCCGCTGAAGCCGTTCGAGGACGCCATCGCGGCGCGGCAGAAAGTCATCGAGTTTCAGGCGCGCAACCCGCGTGGCTCATTCAATGAGATGCCGGACGGTACACGGCTGATTCGCATCTTCCGCGAAGGCGGCGCGGACCTTTCGACGCCGATTCACGAAGTCGCACACGTCGCGGCGACCATGCTGCCAGAAGCGGAACAGGCGCTTGTCTTCGGCTACATGAAGAAACTCGGGCATGACACGAGCCTTGGTTGGAACCCTGCGATGCAGGAACAGTACGCCAAGGATCTTGAACGGTACATGCGCACGGGCAAGGCGCCGATCAAGGAACTGGATGGCGTCTTCGCCAAGCTGAAAGAGTGGCTGAAAGAAATCTACGCGTACTTGAAAGAGGCGCTTGGCGGCAAAATGTCGCCAGAGATTCGCCAGCACTTCGACCGGCTGCTGGGCGGAACGGATGATGCGGGGCGCGGGTTCGCGAAGTCTACTGATGGATTGCCAGATCAAACCGGGACCGGTCGCCCAGGGGCACCGATCCCACCACGCTTTACCAGAGAACAGATAAAGGCGATGCCAGTATTAAAGGGTCAGGTGATTACGGACCATCTGAACCAGATGGCCGACGTGCGCGGCTGGCCAAGGCTGCCGGATCAAGTCGAGGGCAAGGTCCAAACGTCTGAGAAAATAAGCGAGATATCAATGGGCGTTATGCGGCCCAACGTACACCGTCCAGAACAGGTGGCGGATCTCGCGGCACGGAATGTCGACTCCATATTTCATGAGTGGGCACATCTGATCGACATGCAGACTGGTTTGGTAAATAAGGGCGTGCGTGGACCATCTGCGGGCAAGACGCCTTCAAAAGCAGCGGGGATCGATAGTGATTTCCTGAGTGAGCAGGGCGCGCTGTCTTACCCGGCGCCACTGCCACGCGCAAGCATCCGGCCAGAACTGGCAGACAAGTTCGACGCGCTGCAAGAGGCGATGGATGGAGCACGGCAGTGGTCTGGACGCTTGGTTGACCAAGATGATTTCGTTAAGCAGTCATATCTATCCACTAACCAAGAGATGTTTGCACGCGCGCTAGAGTTGGGATTCCGCGATGACCCCGTGATCGGGGCATTGATTCGTGATCGGCATAAGGGGCTTGAGTATCCGCAAGGTAAGGAAGCCGATAAAGTTGCGAAGGCAGCAAAGGAGTTTCTGGATGAACTAAAGCCCTACAAGCGCGAGATAGATGAACGTGTCTACCGTGGCGGCGGCAATTACGAGACGGTAACAAAAACGGTTCAGGGGCTCCATAAGAAGCCGACCGGAGATGCCGTTTTCGATGAAGCGTTCCTTCCCGAGAACGCAGACGCTTACGGTCAAGCCGTCGCATCAAAGATGGGTTGGCATCCGAAGGCCAGTCGTTTCGAGGATAGCATCTCGCACGGTGACGCGTCGGTTCTACCAAAGAACATCGAAGGTGCGTACACGCCGAAGGGCGGGGTAGCAAGAGCGAAGAACGCTCGCGCTATGTCGCATGAACTTTACGGTCACGGTCTAGACCACCACATGGGCGAAGTGGCCGGGTTTAATCGTGGCCCCGCCGTAACCGGGAAGGCTCCGCTTCCGGAAGACATGAGCCAGAGTCTATCCAACAGGCTCGATAGGTACGTTCGGGCGCTCGATAATGGCGACCCTCAGCCGGTTGGACTTAATGGCTTGCGACCAGAAGTTCGCGAACGCGCTATCGCTCTCTGGAAGGCCATCCAAGAGGCAGAAGGATCGGGCGTGTCTAAGCGTCTGGATGTAAACAAGTTGGGTGGCGACTACTACGGAAAGCCAGAAGAGAAGTTCTCGCGCGCCATTGAGCTTGGACTGGCCAATAACGCCAAGACACGTGAGGCGTTCGAACTCGCGCAGTACGCCGCCGAGAAACGTATGACCACTTCGAACTCATGGGGTGAGGAATACTGGCCGCACGACGCGAGGCAGAAGGTGGCCAAGGCCGCGTCCGAGTTCTTGGATAGTCTTAAATCATACAAGCGCAAGGTCGACGGCAAGACGGTTCATGGCCTGCATCAGCCCGGCGTCGCGGATCCATTCCGCACCCGCCGCCAGAAGGTGTACGAGGGTCGCCGCGCGCAGATTCAAGAAAAGCTCGAAGCGACCGAGAACATGCTGCGGATGTACGAGAAGAAAGTCGCCAGCATCCCGAACTATTCGCCAACGATCCTAAGCGAGAGCGCACGGCAAGCGCTTGCGGAGCGGACCACGGGCCGCGCACCGTCGGGAGAGCCCTCGCTTGGGCAGCACGAAAAGGGCTTCGCATTCAAACGTGGCGAGGGTCTAGGTAAGGAACTAGATCTTGAGCAGGTTAAGGCGCTCGGCATCGACCAGGGCCTTGCAAAGCGGGTTAGCGAGGATCTTGCCGAAGGGTACACGGCGCGAGCCGCACGCAAGCTGGCCGACGCGAACATCCTCGAAGCCGACCGCGAGAGGGTTCTGCGCGCGCTACGTCCCGACCCGCTCGAAGATGTGCCCATGCGTCCGAGCGAGATCGAGGAGACATTCGCGCGGGGTGGCACGGGTACGGCTGCGACGGCCGGGCGCGGCAAGCTCGATCCCGCGTTTCCGATAACCGACGTCATGAAGTCAGCCTTTCAAGAGAAGGCGCTTGAGAAGTTGCAGAAGGAAGCCGCCTTTCTTGCCAAGATGGACCCTTTGGAGTCCAGAGCCCACAAGGCATACAATGTGGTTCAGACCGTAAACAAGGCCCAGCTTCGTCAGAAGTTCGATGATGTATACAAGTCCACCCCAGTGCGCGCCTTTGATAACGTAAAGGCGTGGGCTCGTGACGGCGTGCCTCTTGATGAGATCGAGAAGCGCTTCAACCGCTACGGCTTCAACCGATTGGAGTTTATGGTCGACCCGGCCATATGGCGCTCGCTAAAGGAAGGCCGTATCGACGTAAAGGATGCGTTCAAGCCAGGCGCCGTCCCTTTCGGCACGCGCGAGATGCCGGACTGGTCGCCGGTGGCGAAGCTCGACGCGAACGAAAGGATCCCGAACCCTATCGATGGCGTGATGCCGAAAGAGGCGCGGTATGTTTCCGAACCGGCGCTGAAAGAGCTTGAGAAGCAGATGGCGATCCACAACGACATGGGCGCCGTTCTGGGTGCGATTGCGCCCGCGATGCAGACTGTGCTGAGTATCTACAAGCCAATGTCCACGGTGGTGAGTATCAAGTATCACCTACGCAACTTCCTGAGCGATACGTTTCGTATGATGCAGGAAGGCTTGTGGGGTGGCGCTTCGACGGCGAATGATCTCAAGCAACTGCTGAATCCGCGCGCGTGGGCGAACTACACCAGCACGGGCCTGAACCGTATGGCACCGTTCCGCACGATGCGCTTTGATCTTGGAGCGGGTGCGCAGCAGTTCGGAAAACAGGTGATCGACGGCGAAGAGTTGATGAACCTGCTCGCGCAAAAGGGCGTGCTGAATTCAGGACTCGACGCTGGCGATATGCTGCGCTCGATCCGTCCAGACAAGAGCAGTTCGGCGGCGGGAACGGACTTCTGGGCGCAATCGAAGCGCGCTCTGAGCTACCGCGACGAAGCCATGCGCACGGCTGCGTTCTTAACTGCTATCCGTAAAGGGAAGAGCATTGACGATGCAGTGCTGGACACGACACGGGCGCTGTTCGATTACAAGCGGTTGAGTCCCGCGATGGACTTCTTGCGCAAGACTGGCATTGCGCCATTCATCGGCTGGAGCGCGAAGAATATCCCAGCCCAGATCGAGTTCGCGATGAAGCATCCGGGCGTGGTCGCTGCCGTGTTCCGCGCGATGGAGATGGCAAAGGACGGCGAAATCCCACCGGACGGGTTGCCGAAGTACATGTCGCAGAAGTTCAACATTCACATCGCGAATAGGAAGAATCCGGTCACGGGGCGGGATGAGCAGGTCATCGTTAACGCAGGATCGATCATTCCAATCGGGGACTTGTACGACGCAGTGAAAGACCCGCAGATGTTCGTTCGCGGACAGTTGGCGCCATGGTCGAAGGCTGGGCTTGAGTGGGTGGTTGACGGTGATTTCAAAGAGGGTTTGGCGCGGGGCGTGTTGGGTGTGCCGGGGAATGTTGGCGGGAAGATTTACGACGCGGCGACGGGCAAGATTCTGCCGGGTGGAGAGAAGGCTGGTTTCGGACGCGCAGCCGAGAGCTACATTTCGCCCGTGACGCGCACCGTGGTTGATGAGCGAGGGGCGATTCGTAAGGCGGCGGCGCTGGCTGAGAAGGAGTTGCGGGTCGCGCGGCTGGACTGGATTCGTGCACAGGCATCCTACAATCAGAACGTCACGCTTCACGGCGCTGAGGATCCCGGCGTACAGGCATCACGCCGGGATCTCGACATGGCTAAACGGGCGTATTTTCAGGCGAAGGCGATTGCGGAACGCAAGGTGACGCAGGCGGCGGCGGTGTTGGCGACGCCGTAACTACTTCCTCCGCGTCGGCGTCCACAGCCTCACATCCGAAACGACCACGCCGAATAGCGCGATCCCGAAAAAGCACAGGTACGAGACTGCGATGTTGCCCAGTGTTTCCATTACACTTGCCCCTTTCTGAACTTGCCCTCGCGACTGTCCAGCCACCGCGCTTGTTTCGCGGCCTCTTTGGTTGCGTCGCGGGCCGCGTCGAGTTTTTCCTTCAGTAGCTTGCGCAGCACGATTCGCGCGTCCAGCTTTTCGCGTGCGATCTCAACTGACGTGTCGGCGTTCGCGAACTGTTGCCGCGCCTGCTCTTGCGCCGCAAGCAGCGACCTCACGCTATCCCACGCCTTCGACTGTTGCGGCGTCATGATTCACCTCGCACGATACTCTCTAGTGATGCGGAAATCCGGTCGATGCGTTCGATGTTGCACTTCAAACACCAATTTCCCCAAGCCGTGGTGCACCCGCGAACGCCGCAGGACATACAAACCACCTTTTTGCGGACTTTGTTGCCGGGGTGATCTGGGTCTGCGAACGCGCGGTCCTTAAATTGTGGCGGCGATTCGTATTTACGAGCCATCATTTTCTCCATTTCGCCTGTTGTTCGCCCCACACGCATGTTGACGCTGCTCTCCATCTTTGATTTCGTCAGCCATGTTTCTCTCCAGACTTCGGACTGGCCGCGAACGGTCGCGGGTGCTTTACGGCGCCGGAGCGCCGCCGTCAGCATTAAACTTTCGCTTCCTTCCAACCCATCTTCCAGATATGGGCCTTTTCGGATGCGGACGGGAATGGGCATTGGGATATAGCGCCGCCGGCCACGCGGCATTCTTGGCCGCGCCCGTATGGATCTTGGTGATCTCTCGGGTCAACCACGGTCTTTGAGTCGCTTGCGCGGTATCCGGTTGCGACGAACAGTTGCTCCTCCATCTTGATCCGGGCCGCGTTCATCCGCCGCTCGAAATAGCCGATCTTTGCAGGCGACACTCCCGCCGAGAATGCCGATAGCGCGGAGTAGTAATTGCCGCGCGCTTCGCCGTATTCGAGCGCGAGCCGGTAGAGTTCCTGACCGTCGAGCTTGCGGGCATCGGCCCCGTCCTCTTCCTGCGCTTTGGCCATGCCTGCATCGAAACCGGCGGCGTGACCGTCCTCGTATCCCTCCTCGTAGCCGTGCGCGTCCGCGTCGATTACTTGAGTGGTCTTGATTTCCATCGTAGTCCTCGCTTTCTCGATCACGCGCTTGAGCGTGAAATCGTAGGTGTCGGGGAATAAAGTGGCCACGGTCACATCCGTAGCCGGTACAGGGGCAAAAAACTCGATTGCGCCGTCGAGTCGCGTTCGCTGATCGCAAAACGCACCGAACGTCTCCGTAACCATTTCCTGTGCCATCAGGTACGATTCCGTCTGCGCAATCGGGCGCTCGTCTGGCTTGTAGATCGTGTGCGGGCCGCGTTCGAAACGAAGTAGCCATTTGTTTTGCATTTGGTCCGCCTCATTCCAGCCAGTCGACCAGTCAAGGCACTGGCGAACAATCAGTATGTCCGGAGTACCGCTCGACGTGAGCGCTATCGATGCCTTTGAGTACGGATTTCTCCACCACTCTACTCCGTCAGCGTGCGCCAAACGGCCTTCCTTGTGGGCTAATGAGTGGCTCATTTTGGCACCGCCTTCAGGGCTTCGGTCAGCATCTTTGCGGTGATCGTGCGGCGGACGATTTCGGTGTGGTTTTTTCTGGCGGTACTCCGAGCAGCAGCAGCATAAGCAGCAGCATAAGCAGCAGCAGAAGCATAATAAGCAGCAGCATAAGCAGCAGCAGCAGCAGCAGCAGCATAATAAGCAGCAGCAGCAGCATTAGCAGCATAAGCATCAGCAGCATCAGCAGCATAAGCAGCAGCAGCAGCACGCCAAACTTTAACCTCCGCAATCGTGGCCGTTCCGTCACACCATCGCTCGGTGATTTCGATGCACTGGAGCGGGCGCAACTCTCCCGGCTTAACGCACTTGAGGGCCGTTCGTGCTACCGCGCAAGCCGCGCGCACGACGATTTTACGATCCAGCACCTTCGCCGCGATCCACAGCATCCAGTCTCCGCGCTCACATTTCTTCCACGCTTGCGCCAGGGTTAGGTTGCCGACCGACCGACACGCTTCGTCGCATGCGTCGAACTGTTTCAGAATCTCGATTGCTTTCACTTCAGCCTCGCTTTCATTCTCGCGTCATTGCGAAAACCGGGTCACGGAATCGAACCGTATTCGAGCGCCTTCCCGGTCTATCGTTAGCTGTGCGCTTCTGCCTCTTCGCGCGTGAGGTAGAAGTGAATCCCGCTGGCGCATTCCTGCCACCGATCCTCGCAAAACGGCTGTTTCGGCGTCAATGTCTTGCCGAGTTCGTATGTGAATTCGTAGTCGTGTAGTGAGTTCCCGACCGTAACGCCCTCAGGCATCTCCAACACAACGGCACTTGATGCACGACACTTCCGGCCACTTGCGTTGCTGCGCTTGGCATCGGTCGGAATCTTTAGGACAACCACGCCCTGGACGATCTTTTTGTAGACACGCAGTTCGCCCTCGGCACAAATCAGTGTGCGCTTCTGTGCGGAGAGCCTAGTCGCCCTGAATCGGCGCGTGAATGATTAGCGTCTCGCCAATTATGCGCTCATGGCGCGGTTGATTGTTGCGCGCGGGCAAATGCCCGTGCGAATCATCAAGGCCCATTTCGCGAAACGGTCCGGATTACCCAAGCGTCCTGCGAAAATGGCGTCCATTGCATCGGCCCGGCGCAGTTCCCGTAGCGCGAAAGCGGGGGACTGCTGGTACTCGATTAGAGCCAGCAGCGATTCGTGCTGGCGCTTGGACAGTTCGCTAAGACTGCGCTGGTACTGCGCGGCGCTGAGCGGACCGCAATCGGCGTAGACTGCGCAGATATGGCTTTCGCGCAATGCCCGCGCTTCGTGATAGCGTGCGGCCTCGTAGCGGAGAGCGGGGGAGACGCTCATTTCGTGCTCGCTTTCTGCCTGTGGCGTATGACGCGTTCACGCTCTTTTTGCTCCATGCTGGCCAGCACGCGATCCGAGACGTTGGCGGATCTCTCCCACTGCTGCGTGTAGACGTTCCAGCACGTTACCGTGCCGTCGCGATGATAGGTGTTTTTCATGATCGCTCTCCGTTCCCGCACCATTGCGGGGTATGCCATGCTCGCGCTATGACGCGCAGTCGCGACTGATGACGCATGGCGGACAGGGCTATGCTCCAATATCGTACTCGTACGCGGCTTGCGCATTCTCGCGTTGCTCGTGGTCGCGACGCTCTGCGTTATAGTCGTGCATCTCCATTGCGGAGCCAATGGCATGGTCGAAAATGGAGTAGATGACTGTTACCGCATTGGCGTCTATATCGCTCTGCCATGCGATTTGCTGGCGCCAGTCGTTGGCGGTTAAGGCGGCTTCAACGCGATGCTCGTACCCACGCTCCGTGAGTATCTCAGTTGCGCGCCTTGCGATTGCGACCGCATCCTCTAGCGTGCCACCCGTATTTGCAGGGATAATTGTGAGTGTCATGATTCGGCCTCCAACCTGCGTCATTGCAGGGTATGCCATGCTCGCGCTACGACGCGCAGACTCGGGTTATGGTCGCATGGCGCAGACTGGATTACATATGGTTGCCGTCGCAGATGTCACCGCATGCGAGCCACAAGATGCGCTGAATGTTTTGGTTATGATCGGCCAGCTCACTATCATCCCAAGTGCCATACTCTCTGAGTTCGCTAGACAGCACCTTCGGATCAATCTTGCGCAGTTGACGGGCGATACGAGGCTTCTTGCTGAGTTCCAGCACATCAGCGTCGCACTGCCCTTGGTGGTGGCCGATACTCGCTTCGCTCTTAGTGAGGTTGAGTTCAATGCGTCCGCTTCCAGTTGTGAACCACATGGGTTGATTCTCCGCTCGCGTTATTGCGATGCCAGTTATCCGTCTCGCACGGAAGGGGCGCCTTGAATCGTCTCGCCGCTGGTACTAGAGTGGCGGTATCGGGCGAGTAGCGGGGAGTGACCCGCCTTGCGTCCAGCTACCTATCCACGGTGTGAGAGGGGGCAGCGACGGGCCACTGACTAGCAGGTGTCACTCTCTCACTATTCGCTCAGCTATCGGGTATCGCTGAGAGTCTGACTGTCGGGGCGATTTTCGCTGCCGACGAATGACCATATTGCCAACGGTATGCCAGCGGCGCGGTACAGATGTAGTTTTAGGGTGTGGGTTCATAGAGGATAAAGTTTTTTGTTAGGGTATCGGACGGCGGCAGCTATCGGCTAGGGTGTGGGAAAGATAGGGTACGGGTGAGGGAAAAGGTTTCCCTTGTCATGGGAAAAGTCTTCCCATAGGCTAGGGTGTGGTGCGGCGCCAGCTAGATCGGCGGCTGGCTAGGATCGCGCGCGATGCGCGTTCTCGCATGCGCCTGCGTTCTCGCTCGCACACGCGTTCTCCCGCGTACGCACGCCTGCGCCTGACGTGCGCGTACACGGGCACCTGTGCGCTCGCGTGCCGGTGAGGGTGGACCCCCGTGCGGCGAAGTGGGTATATAGGTGAC
>ERZ1292629.346-Hain-H43-01um-R1-346-length-48924-cov-26_pt1 | contig 48924 bp, 63 predicted proteins | sample MGYA00564399_ERZ1292629 | MGnify/ENA primary metagenome ERZ1292629 (study PRJEB36523, sample SAMEA6512636) | groundwater metagenome | collected 2019-01-08 | study: AquaDiva: Metagenomics assemblies of 32 groundwater samples
TGCGCGGGCGATGGGTGCTGACCCCACGACCTCTCCCGTGACAGGGGAGTATTCCACCGTTGAACTACGCCCGCATGGATTAAAATTTACCAGATTTTGGCTAAAAATGCTACAATTAACATGTATTATTTAATTTACAAATATGGATCAAGAAATACAAAATAAGATGGCAGAGATGGAGAAGAAAATAGACGAGATTTACGCGTCGGTTGAAAAGACTAGAAAAATGATTCTCTGGACGGGTATCATCACCGCCGCCGTCATCATACTGCCGCTCATAGGGCTTATGTTCGTAATCCCCTCTTTCATCTCAAACTATACCGATACTCTAAATGCTTTGGGAGAACTTTAATTTGAGCCATTCGATTCAGACCTGTCTCTGATTTCAATTATCATAGCCGTGAACCAAGTGAGAAACGAGGCTAAACCTATGATAAAGAAAGTCAAAACGAAGCGCATAATGGGAGCCGGTCCCTGCCCTTCTCCTTCCAGACCAGGAGACCAAACAAAAGTGAGCATGAGTACGGCAGTTATCACCATGCATGAGAGGAAAATTATTAACATGGCTTTTTGCAATTTTGGCATATTTTTATTCAGTTAATTTTAATGTGCCGACGACAGGATGCGCGCCTGTGACCTCCCCTTTATGAGTGGGGTGCTCTAACTAACTGAGCTACGTCGGCAATATATTTGATTTCACTGCTTCTATTAAAGCTAGCATTTTATACTTTAAATGCTTGCTTTTTCTAACAAACAATCTACAAACACCATAATAATCATTATAATTCTCGTAGGTTTTACTTGTTTTTGTATTCACAAAATAAGGTTTTCTTATTTGAGAATACTTCAACTTTAGCAAATTTTTCCAGAAATTCAACACTTTTTTTATTCTGATTTCGTGTACTCTATTAATCTGAATACCACAAACAATATCTTCTAGTTTAACACCCATAACACGAATCAAAAACTTTTTCATAAGCAATATCATATCTGGATCAGAATTAATAAACATAAGAGTGCTGGTACTATCGGTTTTTGATCCCTCACTCCAATATAAAGCGGTGGCAATCAATAATAACTCCCTTTGGGAGATTTTATTAATAATATTCCTCCCCCAGATATCGGCTTTTTTAATAACATCTAATTTCTTTTGTCTATTAACTTGTGCCGCTATTCTTTGACCATATTTGAAAGATACACCCATATTTTTTCGTAATTTTTCAAATTGCTCGTCAGATAAAATAATATCCCTACACCAAAGACTTACAGAACTTTTTGACACACCTAATTGTTGCGCAATAAACACAATAGATATCCCCTTTTTTCTCATTGACCTCGCTTTTATTCTATCGAGATATTTTGTCATATATACATTATATCATTAGTTCTAGTATATTGGATATGATTGTGGATAAAATCAATACTTGCAAATATGAACACACTAAAGTAATATTTAGTCATTGCGGGGTAGAGTAATAGTAACTCGCGAGGCTCATAACCTTGAAATTTTGGTGCGAATCCAAACTCCGCAACAGCAATAAAACTTGTGTCCGAAAAATTTTTCACTTTTTCAAACCAGTCACATTCGTGTTGCCTTGTACGACCAAATCCGCACCTTTTTTCAAAATCAGTGATCTCTTTCACCCGCTCCACGCGCTGTGTTATTTTTTCCTTTTGCATACGCTCCATACGCCACTAAATTCTAGAAAATGAATTCCGCTTGCCTCGCTCCGCTCGGCTCTGCCCCTCGCCCCCACCAAGAATACTTCTCATCTTTTCTTTAACGCGGGGTTATTAAAATGGATGAGTTGGTGGGGGTGAAGGCAAATTTTTGAGCTTGGAAAATATAAATAGAAAATGATAAAATTTAGTCATGGATTTGCAAGATCTAAAAACAGAATATTACTTTTTTAATCCGGTTGAATTTGGCAAAGTTTTTGTTCTCGTTGATTTTGGAAATGTGCGCCCATGGGCCAAAGATTTGTGGCCAGAGGAAAACAAATTTAAAATTTCAATAGAAGTGGATATAGAAAAATTAGCAGAGGTGTGTAATTGGGTTTCTCCAATAAAAAAATTCTTTTACTACGGTTATTTTGAAGAAGATCAAGGAAAAGAAAAACACAACAAATCAATATGGAGAATTGATAAAGCAAAGAGATTCGGTTTTCAAGTAAAAACAAAACCTATAAAAATGGTGCCTCATTATGAAGAAGACGGCACTTTTGTCGGTAAGTTTCCCAAATGTAATTTTGATGTGGAAATGACAATGACCATGCTTCAAAAAATTGATAAATATGATTCAATCATGCTTTTTTCCGGAGATAGCGACTTTGGCGGACTGCTCGGATATCTTAAAAGCAAGGGTAAGAAAGTTATAGTTGTCTGCACCAGAAACAGGATGAGTAGCGAACTTGAAACTGTCGCTGACAAATTTATCCCAGCCGAAACTTTGGCCAAATTTCTTCAGTATATTCCAAAACAAACCCGCCCGAGCTGTTAAGCTCGGGCGGGGTATAAACACAATCCCAGTATCCTTTGGGCGAGGGTAGTTTTCACTACAGAGTTAGTATAGCAAAAAAATGAGTGATTAGTCAATAAACAAGATAATTTGTGGATAACCCCTTCCTATTGCTTTTTTATCTCAAAAGAGGGATAGTATTAGTACTTAATCAAATAACAATAAGAATATGAAAAAGATACTTTTAATTTCGCTTCTGTTTGTTCCTGTTTTTGCCAGTGCCTCAATAGACGCAAATCTTAAATATGGTGCTACTGGAGCAGAGGTTATAGAACTTCAAGAGTTTTTAGTAGATAAAGGATTCTTAGTTTCAAACGCTACTGGCAATTTTTTCTCTTTAACAAACAGTGCCGTTATTAAATACCAAGGAAGTGTAGGACTTCCTACCACCGGATTTGTTGGTCCAATGACTCGTGAAAAAATCAATACAGAACTCGCCACAAAAATGGACTCCGCAAATCAGCAAGAAGCATTAGAAACGGGTTTAGTTTCAACACCATCTGTAAATGACAAAATTACGCAGATGTTAAATCAAATAAAAGTTTTGCAAGAATTAATCGCTAAACAAAACCAAACACAAGAATCAACCCTAACAAGTATTCAGCAAATTCAACAAAATACTACTCCAGCCCCAGTTTATGTTCCGCCCAAACCAACTGCTCCAGCTATAACTTTTGGGACACCAGTTTGTGAGTTTCAGTGGAATTCTTCTGATAATGATTTGGTTGTTCCTTTCACTGTTTCTGGCGATGACTGGCAGTATGGAGTAATCCAAAAAAGTATTGGTGGCGGAAATTCCTTTGAAAAAAGCACGGTATCAAATGTCAAATTGTCTCTCATTCCAGGTGTTGGTGAAATTACTTTGACTTCAAAATTCGGTAATATTCAGCCGACAAAATACAATAATTATCAACCTCCTTATACTTACACCTTCACAAATACAGTAGCTGTTCCTGTTAGTTGTTCAAATAAGTGTGATTCGTATAAAATTTTCCCATCGCCTTATCAGGGTGCGGGAAGTGTTCAGAATCAAGGATTTGATTATATCTACACAGCATATGGTAACAATGGTTCAATACCTGATTGCGAGAAAAGAGCAGAGGCTGTATATCCTACTAATGGTGGTAATGGCTATGATGGATCAATTGATAAGGCTGGATTTATGGTCGGTTGCACCGCCGCTACAGAAAAAGCAAAAGCTTTAAAAACGTGTTTGGCGAACTAATCAGATTTATATTATATTGATTAATATTAAAAATTTTATTTTACCTTTTGCAATTTGGTCTGTTTTATTTGTGTTAATTTGTCAGTATTTCACCCCAACTCCTACTGTGATTACAGATTTGGCATTTCTGTCCCAAAATGTACAAACCCAAAAGATTCTAAAATTAAGTGATTCTGGAAGACAAAATATATTTGATAAATTGATGGGATCTTTTACAAATAGAATTGGAATAGGATTATTAGAATTTGATATTTTAATAATAAATAATTATAAGCTCGTTTTTGAATCTAAAAGTGCACAACCACCACTGGCTTACACTGATTCTATATTGGAGATTGTATCTCATGGAGAAATCAAGGAAATTGAATATAAAAAGGAAAATGTAATCAAAACAGTTAAACAAAATGACTTATCTAATCTTTTTGACTCAATATCAATAAAAACTAAGGAATCTCCATTGCAACAATATAATCCGAATTCAATAATAGAAATGTCTACAGTAGGCAATATGATTATGGTCCCGCAATTAGACATTTTTAGTAAAATTTATATTGGTTTTGCTTTACTCTTGTTTGTTCCTGCTGTTTTTGGGTGGTTGAAAAATTTTATTTCCTATTTAATTCTTGGTCCCCAAAAATATTTCTTTTCAAAAATTTAGTGAGAAACATTGAGGATAATTCTTTGGGGACAAAATTCTTCAAGGACCATTCTCTTACAAGCAACGGCTCATTTCCTGCCATTTGAGCCGTTCCGAGAATTCCGCTTACTTTTTCCTTAAAGAAAAAGTCCGACCCGAGCCCCCACCAACTCATCCATTTTAATAACCCCGCGTTAAAGAAAAGATGAGAAGTATTCTTGGTGGGGGCGAGGGGCAGAGCCGAGCGGAGCGAGGCAAGCGGAATTCATTTTCTAGAATTTAGTGGCGTATGGAGCGTATGCAAAAGGAAAAAATAACACAGCGCGTGGAGCGTGCGCTAACATTGTGACTTGAAAAAGGTTCGGATTTGGTCGTAGAGGGTAACACGCAAATTGCACATAAAATCCAGTTATTGAAAACTCGATTTTATGTTTGCAATTAAGTAACCGCGTGATGAGCGTAGCAAATTTTACGCAGCCACGATTTTAACTCCATTGTCTTTTCAGACCTCACCCCATTTTCCTTACGGAAAATTCCCCTCCCCTTGTCTAATGGGAGGGGTCTGGTTTGCGCGGGTTGAAATATTGAGAGTGAGGTCGGGTTGGGACCCGACCGCAAGACTCATTGAGAGTTTTGCAAAAAATTAAATTAACATAATAAACGAAATCACGAAACTTCACAAAAAGATAGTGTCAAAGGGCATCTTTGACATGTGGGGACAGCTCCTGTTAAGGAGTGGTGGGACGAGGGTGAACTGCGAAAACTTGAAGCAGTGCAAGACCGGAGCGCGACGGTGCGAGGTGTGGCGAAAAGATTTTTCAGCAGAAAAATACTTTTGGCGAAAATTTGTTCGTTACACTTATCCACAAGTAAGGGTGTTGACTTGTATGTAAGGGTAGTATATCCTTACACATATTGCTTTTATTTATGTAATAGATTATATTAATTGCTATGGATCAAAACAGAGAACAAAAAAGGGGAAGGTTTAAAAGGCTTGCAACACAACGCACAAATTTGGTTTTGTTGAGATTAAAAGTTTTAGGAAATTGTGCTAACCGGAGTGCATATGATTATTCTGAAGAAGAGGTGAATAAAATATTTTCCGAAATTGAGCGTCGAGTTCGGGAAACAAAAGCAAAATTTCACTTTCCTAAAAACAAAGAATTTAGACTATGAAAAATGATGAGATTAAAAAATTAGCTCTTTCTCTTGCTCAAGCAGATACGGAGAAAGAGGTCGTAAATATTCTAAAAAAGTCTGGGTTTTGGAATGACGGTTCTGTGTGGCATGAATACGGCAATGACCCAATGAATTATTCTACAATTGGAAACCAACAAAGTAGTCCAGACAATGCATTGGTTGAAAAGCTTGTAAATTCAGTAGATGCGGTGTTGACAAGGGAATGTCTAAGACGAGGAATTAAACCAGATAGTAAAGACGCTCCGCAAAGTATTGCTGAAGCACAAAAGAAATTTTTTGATATTTATAACGGAAAATTATCAAGTATTGATGAAAGACAAAGAACTTCTCTTGCAGAAAATATTTTACTTGTAGCAACTGGCGGCAAGATAAAACCATCGTTCTCGATTATAGATAAGGGCGAAGGACAAACGCCAAATGGTATGCCGGAAACTCTTTTGTCTTTGACAAAAAGAAATAAAATAAAAATCCCTTTTGTTCAGGGTAAATTTGGAATGGGGGGAAGTGGTGTCCTAAGATTTTGTAGTTCGGAATATAAATTATTGCTTGTGATCTCAAAACGGGATATACAGATACAAGACAATGACGAAACCAAAGAATTGTGGGGTGTAACTGTGGCAAGACGCGAGGACCCAAAAGAAGGTGAAAAAAGCTCTCATTACACCTACCTTGCACCAAATGACAAAATATTATCTTTTTCAGCAGACAAACTCGCATTGTTACCAGGTCCCTATCCGAAGGTGTTTGGTAATTTTCTTGAATCTGGAACCTACATTAAACTATACGAGTACGAAATTGGCTCAAATTTAAGATCATTTATCGGATTTGATTTATATTACCGTCTTGCACTTCTAATGCCCGATATCGCTTTGCCGATAAGAATGTTCGAGCGCAGAGATTATAGAGCGCACTCCCACGACAAAACTCTTGCCGGTTTAAGTGTTCGTTTGGATGAAGACAAAAGTGAAAATCTTGAAATAGAGTTTCAAACGCCCAGTACCGGAGAGATGACTGTTGAGGGACAAAAATTAGATTATTCAATTTATGTTTTTAAAAAAGGAAAAAAAGAAAATTATGCCACTAGTGAAGGTGTTGTCTTTTCAATAAACGGGCAGACACATGGATTTTTACCAAAAACATTTTTTGATCGCAATGCGGTAGGTATGTCCTACTTGTCCGACAGTATTTTAATAACAATCAACTGCACCAAAATATCAAGAAGAAAACAAGAAGAGTTGTTTATGCCTAGCCGTGACAGATTGGCGGAAACACCTTTTCGTTTCTCTATTGAAAAGGAAATGGAGGATATCATTAAAAACCATAGTGGCTTGAAAGATTTACAAAATAGGCGGAGAAAAGAAGCAATAGAAGATAGGCTTCAAGATTCTAAACCTTTGGCAGATGTTTTAGAGAAAATTATTAAAAAATCTCCCACACTCTCCAATCTTTTCTTGCGAGGCATAAGAATCAAAAATCCATTTAATACCGAAGGGGTAACCAAGCAGGAAGAATTTAAAGGCAGAGAATTCCCTACCTATTTTAAGCCTGTAAAAAGCTATACAAATGATACCCCAAAGAGCTGCCCCATAAATCATAAGTTCAGAATTCAATACGAAACAAATGCAGAAAATAATTATTTCAATCGAGATAAAGATCCCGGAGAACTGGTCTTAAAACTTGGCGGTGAGGCAATAAAAGATTATTCGATGAACCTGTGGAACGGTTTGGCGACCTTAACAATAAGTATTCCAGAAAATACAAAAGCTGGTGATATTTTATGTTTTGATACAAAAGTTTCTGACATTAACCAAATTAATCCATTTGCAGGTCAATTTTGTATACAGATTACAAAAGAGCAAGTGACTAATGGGTCAAAAAATGGACACAGGAAAAATCCTCCCGGTGACAAAAAAGGAAATGACAGACAGAGAGAATCTTACCTAGATGTTCCAAATGTTGTAGATATAAAAAGGGAAGATTGGAACAAAGAGGACTATAAGGAATTTAACTTTAATGAATACAGCGCTCTAAAGGTCAGAAATGCCGGGGAAGGAAACGGGTATGATTTCTTTATAAACATAGACAATTCTTTTTTGAGAACTGAAATGAAGGGGGATAGTAAAACAGATCCGGTAATACTAGAAGCAAGGTATCGATATGGAATGGTTTTACTAGGAATCTCAATTCTTGATTTCGAAAATAATCAGCAAAAAAACAACAAAAATAAAGTTGAGCCCAATAATGGAATATCAATTTATGACCAAATATCATTTCTTACGGAAGCTATCTCTCCAACACTATTGCCAATGATTGCATCGCTGGGAAGTTCAGAATTTGAAATATAATTTACAAAAGCACTTAAAACTATGGCGAATGAGATGACAAAACCATGGTACAAAAAAGTTGAGTTTTGGATTGGTATTATCGCCAATATAATTGCTCTCGGTGCTCTTATGATAGCAATAATTGCATTACAAAAATAAATTAATTTAATAAAAAAATTAATAATATTAAATTTAAATAATGGACACAATAATCACAATTATTCTAGGATCTATTTCTATTTTTCTTACAATATTTGCCGTTAACTATACCTACAAAACATACTGGATTTCTAAAAGTCCAAAGATTGTTATCGAGTCTGAATTCCCAAATATTTATATAAGAAATGTTGGAACAGATATGGCAAAGAATATTACGGAAAGGAATAATAGTTTTAATTCTTTACCTAATAATTTGTGGAATTTTACAGGTCCTATTGATTACATTCGTTCTGGAAATTCTGGCTTAGTGGCAGTATTTGGTTTCCATAACCAATTAAAACCAAAAGAAATTGTAATTTTACATTTTGACTATACAAATACAGACGGGGACAAATTTTATTCGGAAATAGAAATTGAGCAAACAGATTCTACAACTAGATCTTATAAAAGACCAATCTTATTAAGATGGGGTAAAATCTAAAATTAAATTTGCTATAATTTAAATATGCTAGACGAAGCACCACAACCCACTACCGCCGACGCTGAAAGCTTTGGCGCGTCAAAGCCAGAACCAGCTCAACCCCAACCTTCGCCTAAAACTATGGCGCAACAAGAGAAAAAATAGAATTGTAGTCAAAAGCGTGAAAAAATGCTAAAAAACCACAGTTTTTCACGATTATGTTGACAAAAGCGTGAAAATGACTATACTTGGAGTATATGGCAAAGACACCTGCGGTATTTAAGAAAATCAATATATTGCGTGGGCGATACTACAAAGCTTCTATCGACAAAGAAGCGCTTATTAAGCTTGTTAGTGAAGCAGAGATTGCGGAGCAAGTGTACAACTCTAATGCTATTGAAAATAGCACGCTTACACTTGAGGAAACAGAAAAGATATTGCTTCAGATTGATCTCGATCGGTATATCAGCGAACGCGAGATTTTTGAAACCAAAAATCTCGCGCGAGTGGTCTCATATATTGATAAGCACTCAAAAGAACAAGAATTGACTCTTGATGTAATTCTTTCACTTCATAAAATGCTTATTTCAAATATTCGTGACGATATTGCCGGAAGATTTAGAAAAGATAAAGAATTTGTGCGTGTCGGAAGTCATATCGCTCCAGCGCCACAAGAAATTTTAGAGAGATTAGAAAAAATGCTCGCAGAATATAACGCTGGCAGCAATGAAAGTATTGTAAAGCGTATCGCAAAACTGCATCTTTCTTTTGAATACACCCATCCATTTATAGATGGCAACGGTCGTATTGGTCGTGTCCTAAATAATTATCTGCTTATTAGAGAAGGTTATGTGCCTATCAACATTAAATTTATAGATCGTACAAAATATTATGATGCATTCAAAGAATTTGATAAAAATGGCAGTACGAAAATAATGGAAGAAATTGTGGCCAAAGCACTCACGAATAGTTATCATAAAAGATTGGCATATTTGGAGAATAAAAAAATTATTACTCTGATTGAATATGCCAAATCAAAAAAGATTTCTCACTCAAATCTTATAAACAAAGCTATTCGTCAAACCATTGAAGCTTTTTTAGAGAAAGGTGTTTGGAAAATAGGCGTTGAATACAAGAAAATATAATTTTATGAACGAATTGGAAAAATTTCGCCTCTTCGGACACAAGTTTTATTGCCGTTGGATTATATCAATTTCAATTATATTATACTGAACTCCTTGAAAACCGCTTCGTAGAGGGAGATGATGCGGCGGGTTTGCTTTTGATTTAAAAGAAAATCACTGCCTTCGTGAGCAATCATATTGCGGGCTTTGTGGGCTTCCCAAGCATATTCTATGGTGGTGAAATCGCTTTTTTCCACCGCCTTCAGTTTTTCCCCCATAGTATCCCCCGGCAATTGAAGTTTATCCAAAAGTTCGTCCAGTATGATGTCGGCTTCTATAATTGCCAAACGCCAATCGGAAGGATTTTGAGATTCAGAGTTTTTAATTATCTTTTCCCATTTTTCTGTCATTGGGTTTTTAGTTGGCTTACTTGCCGAAGAAATTGCTGGCATATTTTCCGGATACATTTTCGCTTTTTCTTCCCGCCAGACAGCGTCAGCTTTTTTGGTAAATATAAAAGTGCCAAGAGCGGCTCCGCCCGCTGTCACAAAACCCAAGGTCTTAAAAAATTGAATATTGTTTTTAAAAAAGTTAATGATACCGGACAACTTAAAACCATAAAAAGAAAGCTCGTCCGAAGTCAAATAACTCCATATAACAGGTACAACAGTTCCCAAAATGGCCATCAAAAAAAGCAGTATGACAAGACCTTCCAGCAGATCAAAATTCCAGCCGGCTGGTTTTTCTTTTTTTTTGTCTTTAGGGGGCATTGATACGAAAATTATGCGAAATAAACAAAAATTACGAAAATTGTTCACCCAAGAATTTCTTTCCTATTTCAAACAAAATATTTTCAGACATATGTGATGACATTAATTGTATGCCAAGAGGCAATTTTTTGCCATTATTTTCACTAAATCCTGATGGTAAAGAGATGGCCGGACAACCGACAATATTTGCCGTTACCGTAAATATATCAGCTAAATAATTTTCCAAAGGGCTGGTTTTTTCGCCTATTTTCCAAGCTGGAGATGGAGCTGTTGGAGTAAGAATGGCGTCTATTTCTTCAAAAGCCTTGTTGAATTCATTGCGGATGATTTTCCTGGCCATCATAGCTTTGCCGTAATAAGCATCATAATAGCCGGAAGAAAGAACATAAGTGCCTAAAATTATTCTTCTTTTGACTTCCTTGCCAAACCCCTGCCTTCTGGTTTTTTTATAAACATCCATTAAATTTTCTCCGTCCACCGACAAACCATATTTGATGCCGTCATATCTTGCCATATTGGAAGAAACTTCTGCGGGCATCACTATATAATAAACAGCCAGCGATTTGTCTATGTTTGGCAATTTAATATCTATAATTTCAAATCCTAATTTTTTTAATTTATCTATGCTTTCATCAAAATTTTTCTTTACTTCTTCTGAAATGCCTTTTCCTTCCAAAATGCTGTACGGCACCCCAATTCTTGTTTTCTCCTGCCCCTCCTTAATGTAAGGAGGGGTTGGGGAGGTTAGATCGATACTCGTACTATCAAATTTATCTTTCCCCTTTATTGCATTGAAAATAATCTCTGTATCAGAAACACTTTTTGAAATAGGGCCTATGACATCAAGTGATGATCCCATAGCCATGAGACCATAACGGGAAACGGCTCCGTATGTCGGTTTTATCCCCACCACCCCGCAAAAACTGGCCGGTTCCCGCACCGAACCGCCGGTGTCGGAGCCGAGAGCTCCCAAAGCCATACCGGCAGCCACTGCCGCGGCAGAGCCGCCGGAAGAGCCGCCGGCCACTCGAGAAATATCATAAGGATTTCTAGTCACCCCGAAGGCCGAATTTTCAGTGGAACCGCCCATGGCGAATTCGTCCATATTTGTGCGACCGATTAAGACTGCATTTTGGTCTATCAATTTTTGGGCGGCAGTGGCGGTATAAGTCGCTTTATAATTTTGAAGAATTTTAGAAGCGGCGCTGGCTTTTTTGCCTTTAATCAAAATGTTGTCTTTTATAGCCAAGGGAATGCCGGTCAATTCTTTTGACTTTCCGGAATCAATTAATTTTTGAGCCTCCTTTGCTTGTTCCAAAACATCATCATAAACTTCCAAAAAAACATTTAGTTCTTTGTTTTTATTTTCAATGTTTTTTAAACAAATTTCAGTCAGTTCTTTAACATTGATTTTTTTAGTATCAAGTAATTCTCTTGCTTCTTTTATTGTCATAAAATCTTCTTTACTTTCAAATAATTATTCTCACTATCCGGAAATTCAGCTGTTAATTCTTTGCTGTATTTTTCTGATTCTGTCGGGTTCGTATCTTCTCGCATAACATTGACCTCACCCCGCACTATTGTGTCGCCCCCTCCTTGTTCAGGAGAGGGAAAAACTGCCTCCCTAGCGACCTTTTTTATTTGTCCCACATATTCAAGTATAGAGTCCATTTCGCCCCTTAAGTTTTCTATTTCTCCGTCCGCTACATCTATCCTTGCCAAATCAGCCAATTTTTTAATTTCTTCTTTGGAAATCATACTTTGAATAATAACATTTTTTTATATATTTAAAAGATTTTGGAATTCTTTTTCATCTATAACTTTCACGCCTAATTTTAACGCTTTTTCATATTTAGAACCCGGATTTTTACCGGCAACAACAAAGTCAGTTTCTTTGGAAACAGAACTTGAGACAGAGCCGCCAAAAGAGCGGATTTTTTGTTTGGCATCATCTCTACTCATACTATTTAGAGTTCCTGTTAGGACGAAAGTTTTATTGGCTAGTTTATCGTTTGTAGATTTTAGATTATAGGAAGAAGAATTTTCTATAAATTTTATATATTTTAGAAGTTTTTGAAGCACCTTTTGGTTTTCTTTATCTTTAAACCAACTCACGATCGACTCGGCCACGATTGGCCCCACTCCTTCTATTTGTTCTAATTCTTCTTTTTTTGCTTTTTGTAAATTGAAAATTTTAAATTGAAAATTCTCCGCTAAAAGCAGAGCCGTTTCTTCTCCCACATTTGGTATTGAAAGAGAAATGATAAACCTTGGTAAGGCTAAATTTTTGGCTTTTTCAATTGAGGCCAGCAAATTATCTACTGATTTTTCAGCAAATCTTGGAAGCACCAGCAAATCTCCCTTTTTCAATGTGAAAATATCATCATAGGCAGTGATGAGTCCGGCATTAAGGAGAGCATTAATAATCTTTGGTCCCAAACCGTCAATATTAAAAGCTTGCTTACTGGCAAAATGATAAAACTTGCGCTTTTTTTGAACAAAAGAATTTTTATTTTTACATCGCCAAGCCGCTTGGCCGGTAATTCTTTCTATTTCGCCAGTCCCGCCGCAATCTTGCACAAATTTTGGCCAAATAAAAACTTTTTCTTTGCCGGTTCTCAATTCTTTCATCACCGAAACTATGTCTGGGATAACATCCCCAGCTTTTTGAAGAATGACAGTGTCTCCAATGCGGACATCTAATCTTTTAATCTCATCTTCGTTATGGAGTGTTGCTCGCGAAACAATTGAACCAGCAACCAATATTGGCCGCAAATGGGCTACTGGGGTCAAAACTCCCGTTCTACCAACCTGTAAAACTATGTCCTCCACCACCGTTGTCACCTGTTCAGCTGGAAATTTGAAAGCGATGGCAAATCGCGGCGCTTTGCCCGTAAAGCCCAGCAGATTTTGGTATTTTATTTCATTTACTTTCACCACCACCCCGTCAATCAGATAATCTTCTTTATCTTTTTTGTTTTGCCATGACTTCCAAAAATCAATTATTTCTTCTATGTTTTGACACAGCTTGAAATTTTTATTTACTTTAAATCCAAGCTCTTGCAGATATTTTAGCTCCTCAATTTGAGTTTTTGGCGCCACCAAGGACTGCCCTTGAACTGCCCCACCCCTAAGGGCAGTCCTTGGTGGCATAGCGGACATATCATAGATAAAACTATCCAATTTCCTCTCGGCTACAATTTTGGGGTCAAGCTGGCGGATAGTGCCAGCGGCGGCATTTCTGGGATTGGCAAAAAGAGTTTCTGTTTTTCTTTTTCTTTCCTCATTTAATTTTTTAAAATTATTTTTACCCAACCAGACTTCTCCTTCCGCAATAATATCAATCGGTTTCAAAAGTTTTAAGGGCACTGAATTTATGGTTTTTATATTATTGGTAACATCCTCACCAATAACGCCATCACCCCGGGTAGCCGCTCTTTTTAAAATCCCTTTTTCATATTCAAAAACTATTTTCAATCCGTCTATTTTTAATTCGCAGGTATAGGTTGGAATAATATTTTTGCCCAAAAATCTATTTACTCTTTTGTTAAAATCAAACATATCCTCTTCCGAAAAAGCATCGTTAAATGACCATTGAGATACTTGGTGTTTTATTTTTTTAAATTCTTTAAGTGGTTCCCCCCCCACTCTTTGGGTTGGGCTGGTCTCTGATTTTAGGGAGGAAAATTCTTCTTCCAATTTACGCAGTTCTTCTACCAAAGAATCATAGGCGGTATCATTTATTTCCGGCTTATCCAAAACATAATAGAGATGATTGTGTTTCTCTATGATTTTACGCAGGTTTTCCGCCCTTTTCCTTATTTTATCAGGTATTTTCATACCTAAGATATTACCACGAATTTAATATGTTACCTCAATTCCCCTCTCTACTCTTCTGGAATTGAAAGTATCGCAGGTGTTATAACCTTTAGATTTGATGTAAGTTTTGAGGATTTTTGGGCTACCATCATAATATTTTTTTACCGTCACAATGGCGCAATAGGGCACCGGGTTTAAACCCTGATTCATGGTGAAATAAAAAATGCTTGTCTGATCTGCGTCGCCGCCACCCCCAATTAAGGTTAGCGACGCATTGCCGGGAATGGTCTGTCCGGCAACTATATTGTCCGGCGGAGGAACAACCGGATTGGCGCAACTTATAGAAGCGCCCGAGGTTGATGTGGCAAATTTGTCAAATTTGGAATCCCAGTAAATGGCGCATTCTATGCCGGCATCGGCGGCGTAAAAAGCGTACTGGGAATCCCGGCCGGAAGAGGCAAACAGGGTGGCCTTTAAAGTAATGTTAATCACCGCAAAACTGATAAAAAGCAAAATGCCCATTATTACCACCGCTATAAACAATGTCATGCCTTTGTTTTTCATATATCTATCCAATCAAATAAAATGGTTTTTACTTTGAATTCCTTGCTTGCCAAGCCTTTGGTCCATGTGATTTTAACGGTAACAGCTATTTCATCAGCGGCCACCGATTCAATTTGTATTTCTCTTTTAAAATTAGTGGGGTTTCCCGTAGCATAATTATACAAATAGGCGCTCTGGTCTTGTTTTAAAACAGGGCAATCCCCCCACATGCCGCAAGCATAAAGGAAAACCGGGGGCGAGCCGGGACCGGTGGCATCAGCTCTGCATATTTGATTAAAACATGGATCTCCGAGAGATCCGGCTATGCCATCAAGCCAATAACCTGCGCCGGTGCTTATTCTGTTGAGCTGGTTGTTGTCTCTTTTATTTCTTATTATTTCCACCGCTTCTTGAGCCAGATAAAAAGCCTTGACTTCGTCTTTGGCTATTATGGTTTGAGAAAGACCTTGCTGGACCGCCGAGAAAACTCCCGATATGGAGAGGGAAAGTATAAAAATAGCCACGATAGATTCAAGCATTGTAAACCCCCCTTGTTTTTTAAATTTATTTATCATAAATCAAGCGCTCTTTGGGATATTAAAGTTTCTATGGAAAACGCGGTTTGAGTGGTCGGTTTAGCTCCCACACGACCTTTTATAACAGCGATAATATATGGTTGATTAATACCGGAATCTTCAGCTCCAAAAACATAAAATTTTAAATACTCTATAAAAGTATCTGGCGAAGTAATGGCCGGCATTTGATTGCAATTTTTTTCACCGCCTGTTCCCCGCCTGATTTCAGCGCCGCAAAGGCCGTAGGATATGACATCGCCGTTAAAAGAGGTGGCCAGGAAAGTATCGCCATTAGAGCAGTTTCTCGGGGTATTTAAATTGCCGCTGGTACCGCAATGATAATTACCTCCAAAACGAACCACCCTGACCATATTTTCAATAGAAAGATTTAAATTATCCACCACCGTTTTAGATGATTGGGATTTTTTGTTGGCATCAAAAACGCTGATTATGGCCCCCATTGAGATGGTGGCTACGATGATAAACAAAGACACCGCGATAAGAAGCTCCACCAAGGTAAATCCTTCATTAATTTTTAGTTTGTTTGCCATTAAATTTGTATTATTGAAATCTGCCCATTAGCCTCCACATTTACTGAATATTCCTTGCCTCCGAGAGATTTTAGATAAATTTTAGCGGGAGGAATGATATTGGTTGACTGACCTCCATTATTCAAAAAAAGTATGTTGGCTTTAGGGTCCGGCCTAAAAAAGGTGATGTTGAGCATAACCACATTACCGGCGCCAGGCGCGCATCTGTCATCATTTTGGCCATTGCCTTTTGTTCCGCAAAACTCGTCTATAATTACTCCCCTGGTGAAAGTTTTGGTTTCAATTATCGCATCCCCGGCGTCATATTTTCCTATATCTGCATTGTTTTTATCAGCGAAAAATATATACCTATTTATTTTACCATTAACATCAACATAATCTTTATCAAAGTAAACCCCATACCCCACATCAAATCCGCCTCCCCCAGCCATATCTTCCCTCACCCCCAAACTATAAATCTGGGCTTGACGAATCATTAAAGCCAATTCGTAAGCTTGAGTATTGACCGTCAAGCGGTCATTCCATTTGCTCTGCTGGATAATCAGAGCAGTCATAATAACAGTGGCTATACTCATAACCACTATAAGTTCAACCAAAGTAAACCCCCACTTCGCTAAAGCCTCGCGGGGCAAGCCTTTATTTTTATTTTTAAAAAATATTGAAGAGCTCATGAATTTGAAACAGATCCAAATTTAAATAAAAACTTATTATTATTCCCAGAGAGAGAAAAGGCCCGAAGGGAACTTCAGACTTAATTGTAAGACTATTTTTAAAGAGAGGCAAATTTATATGGGGTTTAAGTCGATTCAGAAAAAGAGCAATCAAAGAAAAGGCGGCTCCTATCCAAAAAGACAAGACAATGGCTGATAAGCCCTGAATAAATCCCAGTAAAAAGCCTAAAACCAAAATATATTTAACATCTCCAAAACCCAGCCAGCGGCCTTTGGAAATTAAAAATATGAGGAGGAATGGTATGGCGAGAACGATACCAGAAATTATATTAATAAGTAGCCAGTAGTCAGTAGCCGGCATCAAGGTATAGAAAAGAGAAAAAATGAATAAAGAAACAAGAAAGGAGTCGGGAATAATGAAGTGTTTCAAGTCATAAACGGAGATAAGCAGGATATTGGCGAAAATAGCTGTCAGTAACAAGTAGCTAGCAATTAGCAACAACCAGCCTTCGCTAAAAGCTGTGGCGAGGCGGAGAGAAAAATCGGAAACTAAAAAACCGGATTTAAAAGCGGCTAAAACAGAAAGAACTCCCATCAAAATTTCAATGATAATAGTTTCTTTGGGTATTTTTGACCCGCAATGTCCGCATTTGCCTTTTAAAAAAAGAAAAGAAAAAATAGGGATTAAATCTTTTTTTTGAAGTTTTGCATTGCAGGAAAAACATATTGATCGGCCTTTTAAAAAAGGCAAACCGGTATTGTGCCTGTTTGCAATCACCGCCACAAAACTGCCCAAAGCCGCCCCGAACCAAAATATTAAAATCAGAAAAAAATATTGCATTTGTTAAATAATAACACAAAACACCCTCTGATAAGTTCTCGGGTGTTTTGCTCTAGATAACTTTAACTAGAATTAGTTGCAAACTGTATCGCCAGCAGCCAACGGATCATTTATGAATTTGGAAGCGCCTGTGGAATCAACACACCAGTTGTCATTGTTACCAGCAGTAGTTCCGGGCAAGACCGCAGAAACTGCATAGGTTGCTGGTGAAAGAATTGCATGACACGCCAGAGTAGCCCCTGTTGGGTAGTTAGCTTGAGTGGCATAAGTTGCCATACCAGAAGCTGTGTCGGCGAACATTGCAGCTGTACAAAGATCTGTTGCTGCGCCATAGTTGCCAGCAGTGTCGTAAAAGAGCTCTGCAGAAGCACGAAGGCCGGAAAGCTGAGATTTGACTTTAGCATCATTGCCTCGGCCTCGAGCAGTGTTAAGAGAAGCCAAAACGACAGAAGACAATATACCTATAATGGCGATAACGACAAGAAGTTCAATAAGTGTAAAACCTTTTTGATTTTTAAACATATTTTTAAATGAAATTAACTAATTTCTCTCTCGAGAGAGAAGCTTAAGTTTGAATCGACCTTATATATTTAACTCTTAAGCTTATTCTATATTATAAACAATAAAAGAACTATCAGTAGCAAATATGTGGATATCTTATATTATGGGCAAATAGTGGTAGGGCCAGTTATCGCGTCCGCTACCAGTCCAGAAAAACCCCCGTTGTCTATGCACCAATATTCATTGCCGGAATAAAGCGGAGCTTTGACGGCATAAGCAGAACCAGAAGCATTGGCCCCGCAAACCGTAATGGCAAAATCCGGAAGATTGGCCGAATCAAGATACAAACCCGGAGCGCCATTTTCAGAACTGATATCGCTAAATATGCCATTAGCGCAAGAAATGATAAGATTGCCAGTAGTGTTATAACTATTTGGATCTTGATTAGTAAAATATATTTCAGTAGCCGTGCGAAAACCATTAAGTTGCTGCTTTATTTTTGAATCATAAGCTCTGGCTCTTGAATTTGAAAGACTGGTTAAAATAATGGAAGACAAAACTCCTATAATCATAATGACTACGAGCAATTCAATTAATGTAAACCCTAAATTTTTATTTTTCATGACGCGGTTGAAGCTATATTATAGATAGGCATCAGGACTGAGGCCAAGAGAATGCCGACGCCAACTCCCAGAGCCACTATCATTATAGGTTCAATCATGCCCACCAAAGTATCCACCGCGTTCATGACTTCCCTTTGATAAAACTTTGACATGGTTTTCAAAATACTGCCAAGCTCTCCAGTTTCCTCTCCGACTCTTATCATCTGGATTAACATATTTGGCATTTCTTTTCGTTCTCCAAGCGCCGCTGAAAGAGCCTGGCCGGCTTTAATTTTAGCCAAAGATTCATTCAAAACTTCTTTGTATATTTCATTATCTATAATGGAAGAGGTCACTTCAATCGCTTTCAGCATCGGAATACCGGAGAGAATCATGGTGCTCATATTGTCAGAAAAGCGGGAAAGATACAATTTGCGGTAAAGGTCGCCTATATAGGGAATATGGAGCCGGGCATTTGAAATCCATCTTTTGCCTTCTTCGGTTCTGCCATACCAGACAACACCCGCAATCAAAGCAAACAACAACAAAAGCATCACTAACCAATTATTGACAAATAAGTCGCTCACCCAAAAAACAATTTTTGTATAGATAGGTATTTCTTGGGCAGAATCTTTTATAATAGCGCCGATTTTCGGCACAATAACCGTAAACATCAAAATCATAACGGATATAAAAGTAAAGATGACAAAGGCCGGATAAATAAGAGCATTCTTGGCTTTGGATGTAACTTCGTAGGTGCGGTCCATATAATCAGCCAGATATAAAAAAGTTTGGTCTATGTGGCCGGATTCTTCTCCGGTCTTAACCATATTGACATAAAAATCGGAAAAAATATCCGGGTGTTTGGAGAGAGCGGCCGATATTGAACTGCCGCCCTGCAGGTCATCAACCACTTCAAGCAAATGCTTTCTCAAAGTAATATTTTCCGCTTCGGCGCCAATCAGTTTAAAAACACGAAGGGCCGAAACTTGAGCCTCAAAAAGAGTGGACATTTGCCTTGAGAGAATAACAATATCCTTGTTTGAAACCCTGTTTAAGAAAGGAATTTTTTGGAGTATATCTCCACCACTTTCATCTTTTAGCTTGATGGTGGAGACAATCAATCCTCTTCTCTGCAAAGAGGAGATGGCTAAATCCAAGCTAAAAGCTTCTATGTCGCCTTCTTCTCTTTCTCCATTTTTATTGATTGTTTTATATGAAAAAAGCATGGTGTTATAGCATCTTCTCCAAAGAGCGCGGGTTGGTGGAATACAAGTATGCGTTTTCAATGCTGATTTCCCCGCGATTCACTTTTTCTACCAGACACCTATTGAAATCAATCATGCCGTCTTGAGAACTGGTCTCAATGACTGTATTTAATTCATGGGTTCGCTTATCTCGAATAAGATTTGAGACTGCCACATTATTTATCATAAGTTCATAGGCCGGCACCAAACCGCCAGATATTTTAGGAATTAATCTCTGGGAAAAGATGCCAGACAAAGAAGCGGCCAATTGGAGGCGAATCTGGTCCTGCTGGTCATGGCTAAACGAATCTAAAATGCGGTCAACCGTCTGAGCGGCGTTATTGGTATGCAGAGTGGAAAATACCAAGTGGCCGGTTTCGGCCGCCGAGACTGCCGTAGACATAGTATCCGCATCTCTCATTTCGCCAACCATTATTACATTGACATCAGCTCTGAAAGAATTTCGCAGGGCATCTCCGAAACTTGGCGTGTCTATGCCGACCTCTCTTTGGTGGATAATGGATTTCTTGGGAGTAAATAAATATTCTATGGGATCTTCTATGGTAATTATATTCTCCAATCTTTCATTATTTATACTCTCTATCATAGAAGCCAGAGTAGTGGATTTGCCGTGTCCGGTCGGACCAACTACTAGAAAGAAGCCCGCTTTCAATCTGGCAAAATTTTCCAGATTATCCGGCAGATTCAACTCGGCCAAGGTTGGAATTTTTTTGGGGATATGGCGCAGAGTCAGGCAAATTTTTTGCTGGTCCAAAAATATATGGGCTCTGAATCTTTCTCCTTTATAGCCGTAGGCAAAATCGGCGCTCTGGGAATTTTTAAATGCATCCTTTTTTAAATCGGAAAGAGTTTTGCTGAGGATATTTTCCATTGAAGCTTTGGTGAACTTTTGATATTTGGAAAGAGGCACCAATTGGCCGGAAACTCGAAGGTATGGACATCTTTCTTCAGAAAGATGCAAATCCGAAGCTCCTTCCTTAACCACCAGTTCTATAAGAGTGTCTAATTCGTTCATAAAATAAAATTAGGGGTGTGAATTTTTTATAATTCTTAACACTTCGTCAACCACTTCCGACGGAGTGGCCGCTGATTTGACTATATAGCCGGCAATATTCAGTTTTTTGCTTTCACTTATACCTTTTTCATCGCTTTGGTTGGAAAGCATTACCACAGGAATACCCTCCCCCAATTTAAGTTTGCGCATTTCTTTTAATACATCTATGCCATTTTTGCCGGGCATCACAATATCCAAAAGTATCAAATCCGCTTTTGCCCCGGCGCGCAATTTCTCCAAAAACAATTCTCCGGTTTTGCAAGCCTCCACTGAAACACCGCTATGACCAAATTTGGTGGCATACATGTTAACCAAAAAATCATCGTCATCCACTATTATAATTGTATATTTTTTTTCTTCTTCGGACATGTTATTCATTATATCATTCTATAAACTATTATATTCCTCAAACGGAATAACTTTATTGAAAACTTTGATGATAGCATCGTCTTTCATAGTGAGCATGCCTTTGGATCTGGCGTATTTCCAAATCTCCTGTTCCGTCGGATTTTTAAGAATAATTCGCTCCATTTCTTTATCAATTTCAAGCACTTCCATCACGGCCACCCGGCCCTGCACGCCATTAGGACAATTTGGCCCCGGAGAAATTTCATATACCTCTTTGCCGAACGAAATTTCTTTTTTGTAAACTTCCGGCAAATCCGCAAATTGCTTGTCTATCATCATCTGTATGCTTGCGTCCACTTTAACCGGCTTACCAGCGCCTGGACAGAAAGTTCTAGCCAATCTTTGAGCAATAGCAATAATCAAAGTGGGAGCAATAAGGAAAGGGTCTACGCCCATATCAATCAGGCGAGGGATGGCTCCTATGGCATTGTTGGTGTGAATGGTAGAAAAAACCAAGTGGCCGGTTAAAGCGGCCTGGATTGCCAGTTGGGCTGTCTCTTTGTCTCTTATCTCACCCACCATTATAATATCCGGGTCCTGACGGAGAGTGGTGCGAAGACCAGAAGCGAAGGTATACCCAATCTCCGGCATCACCTGGGATTGGCTCATGCCCTCCATATTATATTCAATCGGATCCTCAAGAGAAAGCACATTTTTATGGTCCTTATCGACTTCATTCATCATGGCATACAAAGTAGTAGACTTGCCTGACCCGGTTGGACCTGATACCAGAATGAGACCATAGGGCCGATCAATAGCGCTCATAATCTGCTCCAGATTTTTCTTGCTTAAACCCAGTTCGCTTAATCGGCGTATGCCTTTCTCTTGATCCAAAATACGGATAACCACCTTTTCGCCGTAATAAGTGGGAAAGGTGGAAACTCTGAAATCAACTTTTCTCTCGTTTAGTTTGGCGGAAAATCTGCCGTCTTGCGGTTTTCTTTTTTCATCAAGCCGCATATTGGACATAATTTTAATTCTGGCTACTACCGCGCTGTGCACTCTCAAAGGAAGAACAATACTGGTGTTCATAATGCCATCCACTCGAAAACGAATTTTTACATTTGAAACAGTCGGTTCTATATGAATATCAGAAGCTCGGCCATCAATGGCATATCTTAAAATAGTGGCCACTATTTTTGTAACTGGAGCATTTTCAATAATTCTAGCGTCTTTGTTTTCTCCTCCTCCGCCAAGATCGCTTACATTTTCAGATTCTTCAGGCGCTTTCTTTTTTTCTTCTTTCTGGTCTCCTTCTTCCTTGGAAGATTCAGTCACAAATTCAGTCTCCAGTTCGGTTAAAGCTTTGGTCACTTCGCCAGAAAGGCCTTTGTATAAATTTATAACTTTATCAAAATCATCTCGAGATACAATGAAAGTTTTGAACGGTAAATTTACTTTAGATGAAATAAAATTGAGGGCGTCACGGGCCGAAATGTTGTCTGGATCTACCACTCCCACTTCCAAAACGCCATCGGCCACTCCAATCGGAACAAACTGATAGTAAACTGAGGCTTCCTCCGGAATGTAATCCAAAACTTTGCTGGTGATTGAAGAGATATCAATGTTTTTGAAAGGCATAGCATAATACTCGGATTTGGCCCTTAAAATATCTTCTTCACTTACTCCCAAAGCCAAAAGCGCCTCCCCAATGTCTTTCCCAGAAGATTGAGTTTTTTCCCTGATTGAAGAAAGGTCTTTAGTCTCAATGACTCCCTGTTTTACAAGAACATCTAAAATACTCATGATTTTGGAATATTAATTGGAGCCGGAAACGACCGAAAAGGGGTTTTTCCTGCCGATAGGCAATGATATCAAGGGAGTTTCAATACTCTTGAGAGATTTAAATTTTTGGTCTTCCATTATGCTTGTGTCAAAATTTATATTTTCGACCTCTCGCAAGATGCCCTCCACCCTTTCACTGGCCGCAATATTTTCATCAACCGATAAATCTTCACTGGGCGAGACAAACATAACTTTATAAGCCAGCGCCAAAAGCCCCAAGAGGATTACAACCAAAATTACAGTGCGCTTATTTTTAAAATTTTTCATTATAACTATTTAAGCCAATATGTTTCAAATTCTACACTATATGAATAATCTCCGTCTTCTTGAATGGTTAGCTTTACAGATTTTACATCTAAAATTCTTAGGCTTTTTTCCAATTTATCCATAAAAGCGTTAAATTTCTCATAGGAAGCGGTAAAGGAAAACTCTATAATTGACGACTGATATGGTCTTTGGGGTTGAGCTTCTTCTATTGAATTTCCAATGGAAGAGCTTGTTTCTTTTGATGATATCTTATCTATTGATATGCCGTTGCCGGCCGCCACAGCGTCAATCTGGGAAATCAATTTTATAAAATTCAAAGAACTGGGCAGAATAATTTCTATCTCTTTTTTATCATCATCAGATATATCATTGAACTTTGTCAGCAGTTCATTTTTTTTGTCTTCAATATTGCTAACTGTCTCCAGGGAATCATTGTATCTTTGTTTTTCACTCATGAGAGCGGACAAATCCCCCACCGATGGATATATAAAAATATATCCGACAGCCAGAGTAAGTATTAGGTATGCGATTTTTGAAGTGCTACTCATATTTTGAATATTATAAATTACGGAGCATAGACGGAAATTTGCGGGTCAACGGAAATGGCTAAATCAAAAGAAACCTCGCCCTTATCCGCCAAAGTCAGATTTGAAAATAACATCGATTTAAAGCGCTTATTCTGGGAAAAAATATTTTCTTGCAAAGCAATGCTTGCATAGCTGTCAGCCTTGCCATGCAAAGTAACATCCAGACTGTCCTCTTTGGCGTTATTATAGGCAAAATCGGTAAATTGAACCGAGCTGACGGTTGAAGAAGCCAGGGAACTTAAAAAGTTTGATATTACTTGATGTTTATAGACAATTGATTTGACAATGTCCAATTTTTTGGCAAATTGAGACATATCGCCTATAGTTTTTTTATCTATATTTTTTTCTGATTCGGCTAATTGTGATTGAAGGTTTTGAATCTCGCTTTTTATGATGCCTTTATAGACATACATCGCTGCCGAGATAACTATTGAAGAAATAAACAAAGAAACAGCCAGCACGCCGAATATGCCGGCTTTTTTCTTTTTAAAAACCTCTTCGGTCACGGGCTCTTTGGGGATAAACGATGATTGAAAATTAGGAGCCATAATTAACCATAATTATACTTTACAAAAATTTAAAATGTAAATAAATATGTTGATTACTTTATTTTTTATATCTCCTGCAAACAGCGCAGGGCGGCACCGACAGCAACGGTGAATTCTGGACCGGTTATTCTAAGAATATTTTCCAAAAAGGCCGGCGTTTCCACTTTCTCAAAAGGATTGCCGGAAATTACTTCCACTTTGAAATTTTTAGCCACCAAATCTCTGAAGCCCAGCAGAGCCGAGCCGCCGCCAGTCAAGAATACCGATTTTATGTTCTGATTTCTCTTTTTTTGAAAATCAAACAAAAACCTATTGGCCTCGGAAAAGATGCTGTCAGCGACCACAAATACTGTCTCCAATAAATCCGTCCCATCCGCTGTCTTGCCCATGCCAACAGATCTTTTAATCACTTCCGCTTCTTCCAGAGAAACATTCAAAAATCTTGAGATATTTGCCGTTATTTCTTGAGAGCCTTCATTTATGGTATGGGAGTATTTAACCAAACCCCTGTCCACTATATACAACTTGGTGGCTGAAGCTCCCATATCAATAATCATTATGGGCCCCTGCACCCCTTCCAGGATTGCTCTCATTGAACAAAAAACTTCTATCTCAAAAAATTTGGCGTCAAGTTGGGTTTTGGAAACAACTTCTTTATACTGGTTGATAATATTATTATGGATAGCTACCAGTAGAATGTTGACGGTCTTGCCTCTGCTTTTATCTTTTTCTTGGGGATTATTTTCCTCAACTTCCAATTTGGGTATGATGGACCAATCAATGGTAACTTCCGATATTGGCACCGGTATATATTTGCGAGCCTCTATAGGCACCATGCCGGCAAGCTCTTTTTGCCCAATGGCAGGCATTTCTATAATGGAAAGCAGGGAAGCTTTAAAAGGAATGGCCAAACCGCAAACTTTGGTGGTAATGGCCACCTCCTTTTCAGCCAGCAGATCATTCATGGCTTGAATTATTTTTTCAGTGGACAAATTGGTAGACTGGCCAATAGAGACTCCGCCATATGGACCCAAAGAAAGCTCGCCATATGTTTCCAGTATAGCTTTATCCCCTTTTTTCCTAAGCTGCACCACTTTAATGGAAGAAGAGCCAATATCAATGCCCAAGGCGCTGGTATTTTTCTTTTTAAAAATATCGGAAAGAAAACTCATACTGTATTATTATATCATAATGGAAATCATGAAGACATTTAAAAAATGGGTAAAAAGGTTAATAGCGACAATCCAAAATCTTTTGGCGCCGGAAGACGCCAAAATACAAAAGCTTTTGGATTTTCCTGCAGGCATAATGCGGGACCTTTTACCCAAGTCTCCTGTTTATATGAAGGATGTTTTTGTTTTGTTTGATTACCAAAATAAAATTGTCCGGCTCATAGTTAAATCTATAAAATACAAAAATAACGCCAATTTAAGAAAAAGAATCGCGGTTTATTTATATGAGGAGATAATAGATATGTCTTCTGATATTGCTCTTTTTGAAGGCGCTCCGCCTCTTCTTGTCCCCATGCCCATGAGCAAAAAAGAGAAAAGAAAAAGAGGATTTAATCAGTGCGAAGAATTGGTGAGAGAAATAAAAAAACTGGGAGGCGATAATATAGAAGTTTCTTACGATACTTTAAAAAAGATAAGGGAAACAGAAAGACAAACAAAACTAAGCAGAGAAGAAAGAATTTTGAATGTAATGAATTCTATGGAAGCAGAAAGTAAAATTATAAAAAATAAAACAATTATCGTCTTAGACGATGTCTACACCACCGGCGCTTCTTTATCGGAAGCCCGCCGCGCTTTATTATCCGCCGGCGCCAAAAGAGTAATTGGAATATTTATAGCGCATTAAATTTTTGTTGTTTGCCCGCCTGATTTGTGATATAATTAGGCATATGAATACGAAAATGGAACAATTTATGGTTTATCCAAGGGTCAAAAAAGCCAAAACTGGCAAATTTTTTGATTTGCTTAAAAAGAGCGCCACAAAGATCAAAAGAGGAGGTAAAAAAACAACTCTTTCTAGAAATGTAGACAAAATTGTTTATGGATTTGCAAGGTAATTCTATAATTGTAGACAGCAATGTAATAATTGCCGCCAATGATCCAAACGATTCTGATCATGAACACGCTTTGTTTTGGGCAGATAAAATTAAGGATAAAACAATTTATCTTCATCAATATATAGTTCAAGAAGTAGCTACTGTTTTGTGTTATAAATTTGGGACAGAGGTAGTAAAAGATTTTTTAGAAAATGTGCTGAATTCTGAAAATATAATACTTCCATTTTCTGACATTAATAAAGAGATGGAATTTTTTCTTAAACTTAACAAAAAAATATCTTTTGCCGACGCGACCTTGATAAAAATTTCAAAAGAAAAAGGTATTCCCTTGCTTACTTTTGACAAGCAAATAATTTCAATATTGAGAAATCTGAAATAAAAAGAAAACCGCTCCGTAGAAAACCGGAGACAGTTTTCAAACAAAAGCGATTTGTTCACTTCACTAAAGAAGCGATGGCTTCAGCAAGAAGCTTTGCGGGATTAGAATATCCCTTAAAAACATGTGCGGTACCGTTTATAGTCTCGTCAACCGTGAATTCGTTGTAGGTGATTACTTTAATTGATGGTTCTCTTCTTCTAATCGCCTCAACAATGACCAATCCAGAAAAAGTTATTTCTCCACTTCCATCCGGAAAACCGTCACCAACGATGGCAACATTTACACCTTTTTCCCCCAACAATCCTTCGTTAACAGCCAACAGAGCATTTTTCAAACTAAAGGCTGTTAAAACCACCCTATGCCCACGAAGCAAGAGACCAGATATGAGTGGGGGCATTGTGTATTCCTTACCATCTGCGAAGAAAATAATCCCGTTCTCCATGACAAAACCTCCTTATTTTTTATAGCATAATAGAGAGAAAAATACAATCTATTTTTTCTAACTCTCTAAATCTCTCTTAATTTAAGAGAGAATTTATGGAACGGCTCAACGAGAGGCGCCATTGAGCCGTTCGTAGTAAACCCCAGAACCAATGTCCCCCACTTGCTTCACTTTTCCTTCTTTTTCAAGCTCATTAAGATATCTCTCCGCTGTCGCGTCTGAGATCCCTAACATCATTTCAATATGATTATTCGTTAATTTACCCTGAGTTTCTAAAAGACCCAAAATGGCTTCTTTATTCGCTACTTTTTCTTTGGCCTGTTTTTCAATTAGAGTTTCCTTTTTCTTTCTTTCCGGCATTTTAATAACAAACCAAACAACAACTCCCCCAACAACCACCCCTAAAATGAAAATAATAATTAGGTTCATATCATTACCCCTTGAGAGTTTTGATTGTCCAACCGACACGACTCTTGTTGGCCTGCACAAATCGACCGCTCCTGCTATTTCGCATAAGCGACATATTTGCATCAGATAACCTTTTATCACTATCAATAGTTATCACCACATGGGCGCCTTTTGGAATTTTACGATACGCGTCAGAACTACTAGATATATATTTATCTAATTCATTAGAAAGCCGTATATTTTTTTGTATTAAATCTTTTGGCATATTTAATTGCTTAAAAAATTATCTTTAATTTTTGAAAAATTGTTTTTAATAAAGCTGGCCCATTCAGTAAATACATTGTTTAGATCATCGCCTTTTGCTGTTAAATCCATTATATATTCTTTGTTTTTTAGACGAAATGTGTGCTTGTGCGCATAGTTGTGGCAAGTATCAACTCTCATTATAGATCTCCAACGATTATTAATCAATGATGAATATTGAACTATAAATTTAGTAATTTTGCCCTTCTTTTTTATAAACATTATCCTCAATTTATCCTCTTCTGTCATTAGGTATATATAATCTACGGATTTCATAACTGTTGCTTATATCTTTACTAAAATTTGTTTGAGATTTTCTGGCGGCATAAAATTAAAGTATATTTGAAATTCTTTTTTGATTTTTCCACCATAATAATTCATCCTCTGTTTCTTGTTTTGTTATATTGTTTGCTATCTCTATATTCATAAATAAACTTTCAACATCAAATTTTATGTCGTCAGCGTTATTAAATAGAACTCCTGTACTATCTAAATCATGTCTAATATTATTATATAAATTTTCTACATTTTTAAAAAACAGATCAAGTTCTTCAACGCTTCCTAAATTGCTGTTTTTAATTATTTTTGCCCTGTGTGCGAGTAATGAATTACGCACATCTTTTAATCTTTTTAGAGTAGTCCTGTTATCTTTATTTTTCAAGAATTCATTATAATGTTTTTTATCCATTTTATTCAAAGAATAAGTATCTTTTCTGTGATCATCAAAACAATGCAAAATTACTAACACCCAATGAAATAATAGCGATCTTTCAACGAGTTTAAAAAAGTTTGCGTGAGTTTTTTGTATTTCTACATATTTATTTGCCATTTCTTCTCCCACATAATGGATGTATTTTGAATACACGATCATTTTCCAAATATTATATGCTGATTTTGCTTCAAAGATACTTCCTAAAAAATATTTTGCTTGCTCTTTCATTTTATCTTGTCAATTTCTTTCATAATTCTGTCTGTTTCAACAAGAGCAACAATAATTTTTTGGTAATGCTCAAAGTCTTCTGATATTAATTTTCTGCCTCTGCGATCTTTGAGCCATTTTTGAGCAGGTTGATAACCACCAATATAGAAATTCCAAGCAATTTCTGGAACATTGCCAAAATATTGTTTAGCATTTATAAAAACTTTTTCTTTTTCATATTTGGGGTATTTTGCTTCTACTTCATCACTTCCTGATTCTGTAAAAGTGGTAATAAAATTTTTAACTTTTGGCGATTCTAACAGATGAAGTTCTCGCAATTCCCCACCTAACTCAACAAGTTTTTTGAAAAATTCGACATCTTTTGGATATGGCACTCTCGGAAAATCAATTTTTAGAAACTCCTTGTATTTTTCACGATAATTTGGCGAATGTAAAACCGCATAAATATAATCAAAAATATCCTCTGGCTCAGCTTTACCAATTATTTTTTCTATTTCATCAACAATTTCTTTTTTCAGATTTGGTATTTTTGATCCGTCTTCGACATAGAGATAAAGTGGAGCTGTATATGTTAACCCTGGATGAAGGTGGCCATCGGTTAAAATATTTGATATAAAAATATGTGAGAAATTTTTTGCACCTTGATCATTTCTAATAAAAGTTAGGCCAATATTATCGTTGTTAATGAAATGACTCATGGTTTTAATTCTTGATCTTGTTATTAATTTTAAATCATAATTAATATATCTAGTATCAAATATTCGATAATTTAGAGTTTTTATATTTTCTTCAATAATATCCGGGTCAAATTCCTTTCTTTTAAACTTAATAAACTTTTCATCATCTCCGCTCACAATACAAACACTATTTTGTGTAAATAAATCTTGTAAAGAAAAGCCCTTGTTGTAATCATCCTTACCTTCAATATTTTTTGGAACAAAGAAATAATATTTTGAATCTAAATCTATTTTTTTATATTTTATTTCTTTGCTTAAATACTCAAATTTTTTAATTCTCTTGCCGTATGTTTCCGCGTGATATATATTTGCAACCTTATTTTTATTACCACGCTTTTTTACCCCAATAATTATTGCGACACCTTGTTGAATATTAAATACATTCTCATCTTTAGTTCCATCGGGTGATATTTCTTTTTTCTTTGAATTACCATGCAAATCTATAATATAAATATCATCAAAAGTATTCGCGAGTTTCCATCTCATCCCTCGAAATGTGGGGTTATCCAGGTATGCATGGTTTGTAATGTAACCCAAAATACCTTCTCCGTTTTTTTCTACTAAATTTTCTGCAAGAGCTATAAATTTCACATAGTCATCATTAATCCATTTGGGATTCCTCTCTTTAAGTTTTGTTACTCCGCCAGGCTCAAATTTGTATTTATTAACAAGATTATTAGCACTTTCAAAATTATTTGAGCTTTCTCCGCTATATGGCGGATTTCCGATAACAACCATGATAGGCTTTTCATTTTTTATTTTTGAAGCTTCTTTTCCTTCTTCTGTAATAACTTGACCAAAACCTGGACCAAATAGTGTATCTTCTGATTTTGACGATTCTTCAAGAGAATTGGTGAGATAAATTCCTAGTCGTTCCTTAAAATCTTTATGCCCGCTATCTTTCAAAGTCATAGCTATTTTAAGATGCGCAATAGTATATGGAGCCATCATAAGTTCAAAACCGTGAATACGGGGCAGCAAATCATTTTCAATGTAAGATTTCCATCTGCCTTCTTGATTTTTGAAGCGAGAATAAATATTTTTGATTACTTCGTTTAGAAATGTCCCTGTTCCCACTGCTGGATCTAAAATTTGCACTTTATGGAGAGATTCTTTTGTATTTTTCCCCTGAACATTTTTTATCACTTCAATTTTTGAAGTATCAGCAAGTCCTTCCAAAAGATCAAAATCTTTTTTAAGAATATAATCTACCGCCCTGACAATAAATCTAACAACAGGTAAGGGTGTATAAAATGCTCCAAGTTTTTTTCTTTGATCAGAGTCATATTCTTTTAAAAAATCCTCATAAAAATGAATTACGGGGTCGGCAAATTCTTTATCTTCTCCGAGAAGACTTTTTTGTGTTGCATATTCGTACATAAGCGTCCGAACATCAGTGTTGGAAAATACTTCGCAAAGCTCATTTACAATTATGGCAAGCCGATCATCAAAACTTGATCCGGTAATATGATCAAAAAAGTGCCTTAAAAATGGATTTGAAACAGGTATTAAATCTCTAGCTTCCCGACGAGTAAAGTTATTTGGTGTAGTATCCTCATATCTAGCGGCAAAAAGACCATAAACAAGAGTTTGCGCATACATATCGGCAAATTGATTTTCTCTCAGATCATGGATAAGCAGTTTTTTGAATGATTCAAAAATGTTTCTGATTTCTTTGTTTCTTTCATTTGTGTCTTCCACGAATCTGCGGATGTTGTCTCTTATACGACGAGCCTTTCCCCCCATAATTTTTGCAAGTTTTGAACTTGATTTTATTGGCTCTGTTTGAGAGAAAAAATCATGTAGAGCATCTGTTAATTCTCCAAATCTTTTTTCGTCAACTTCAATATTGTTATTTTGCAGTTTGGCTACAATAATCGGCTCGCCAAATTTTTCTCCATATCTAAAAAAACGAAATTCAATATAATTGGTGAGTATGAGAGAATCGTATCCAAGATAACGCTTCATCTGGTCGCTTTTTTCCGTGTCATCAAGATTCACATTTATATCTTTTGTTTCTGCATAACCGGCAGTAAGTTCTTTTGAACGCATAAAAATAAAATCTGGCGCGCCATGTTCTGAGCGTTTTGGATCATTTATCGCTTGTAAGTCCGGCAATATTGAATTCATCAAAGACTTAAAAGCAGGACGATAAGCATGCTCGCCCGCTTGACCAGTTTGAAAATGTTTAATTATTTCTGAAATATAGTTTTCTACAAATTCTGTTTTCATTCCTAAAATCATACCATTTTTATCCATATTTTCCAAGCTCATATTTAACCAAAATACACAGGGCTACCCTGTGTATTTTGCCAACGGCTCAACGGGATTATCGTTGAGCCGTTTGGTCTTCCCTCTCATTAGACAAGGAGAGGGCGAGCGGAGCGAGGGTGAGGTCTGAAAAATTTGAAGATGACCCTTTGGGGCCCAACTCCGCTGAAGCTTCGCTGGACAAGCAGAATCTTCAAAGGTCATCTTCTGGGAAAAAGAGGAGTTATTTTTTCTTAAACGGAAAACCTAAAGCTTTGAAAAATTCCAAAGCGTCGGATTTGTTTTTTAAACTGGTGACAATGGTGGCGGAAAAGCCGAAAACATCTTTAAGGTCTTCATCGGCAGTTTCTGGAAAAACTATGTGTTCTTTAACAGATAAAGTGTAATTGCCCATTTCATCTATGGCGCCAAGAGAAATGCCTCTAAAGTCTTTGGTGCGGGGCAGAGCAATATTGAAAAGCCGGTCTAAAAAACCCCACATTTTTTCGCCCCGCAAAGTTACTTGCGCTCCCACAATATCTCCCTCTCTGGATTTAAAAGTGGCGATTGATTTCTTGGCGCCCCTTTTTATGGCCTTTTGTCCCGTGATTCTGGCGAGCCGATCTATCACTATATCTATTTTTTTCTTATCACTGAAAGAGCCGACACCAGAATTAACCACTACTTTCACAATCTTGGGAGATTGCATAATATTTTTGAGCCCCAATTTTTCTTTGAGTTCTTTAAAAGCTTCTTTTGTTTTTTCTTTCATTGATTGAGTTTTCATTTTGGTAAGTTATATCTTCCTAACATTTGACACATGAATCGGTGTTGCTTGTTCTATGATTTTACCCTTTTCATTTTTCCTTTTTGGTTTTTTGTGCAATTTCTTTTTATTCAATCCTTCAACCAAAACCATAAAATCTTTGGGGAAGGCTTTTATAACAGGCCCCGATTTGCCTTTTTCTTTGCCGGTGATCACTATTACTTTATCTCCTTTTTTTATTTTCATATGACTTCAGGGGCCAAAGAAACAATCGCTTGATACCCCAGTTCGGCGATTTCTCTCGGAATGGGACCAAAGATGCGTCCGGCTTTGGGGATAATCTCGCTCTTTTTTTGTTCTACCACAATAACCGCATTTTCATCAAAACGGATATAAGAGCCGTCTTTTCTCCTGAGCGGGGCCTTTTGGCGAACTACTAAGCCCAAAAGCACCGCCTTCTTTTTTATTTCTTTGCGGGGCTCGGCTTTTTGAACGGAAAAAATAACCAGTTCGCCGATTTTGGCGTATCTTTTTTTGGAGCTACCCAATATCTTAAAAACCCGACCTATTTTGGCTCCGGAATTGTCCGCTATTTTTACTATTGTTCTTGGTTGAATCATACAATTATAAAATGCTTATCCTTGGAAATTGGTTTGCTTTCTTTTATCTTTACCTTATCTCCAACTTTTTTAGTATTGCCGGCATCATGGGCTTTGAATTTTTTGCTGACCTTGTAATATTTTTTATACTTTTTGTGTTTGACAAATCTGGTAACTAAAACCACGCAAGTATCTTTCATCTTGTCTGATACCACTACACCCGCTAGCGCTCTTCCGGTTTTTTGCGTCTTATTACTTTTTATTTTTGCTTTATCCATAATTTTTAATTCATCTTATTGAGTGCGGTTTCAATCCTGGCGATATTCTTTTTGATCATTTTTTGCTCTTTGACATTCTTGCTCTTGCTGCCGGCCAAGCCGAATCTAATCTCGCGCAAAGAGAGCCGTTTCTCGTCAAGCTCTTTTATCAAATCCGCCCTGCTTTTTTTTAATGATTCTTTTTTCATATTTTTGTTTTAATTTCTTGCAACTACTTTCGTTTTTATAGGCATCTTAGTGCCGCCTTTGCGCAAAGACTCTATGGCCACCGGGGCCAGCGTTCCATCCACTTCAAACATCACTTGCCCGGCCAAAACTCTGGCGCAATATCCTTCTATATCTCCTTTGCCTTTGCCCATTTTTACCTCTGCCGGTTTTTTGGTAAAGGGCATATCAGGAAAAATGCGTATCCAAACTCGGCCAGTTTTGCCTAAATTGCGGGTGATAACTTTTCTGGCCGACTCAATCTGATTGGAAGTAATTCGGCCCGGAGCCATAGCTTTTAAGCCATGAGAACCAAAAGAGACATTGACGCCACGGGTAGCCGGCCCGACTTTTTTTGGGTTCTGGCGCATAGTGTGCCATTTTCTATATTTAACTTTTTTTGGAAAAAGCATGATATTAAATTTACGATTTTACGCTTTTATCTTTATTAAAAATTTCTCCTTTATAAATCCAAACCTTTATGCCGATTTTTCCAAGCGGCAAATGGGCCTCGTAAAAAGCATAATCAATATCGGCCCGCAAGGTCTGCAAAGGAATGCGGCCAACTTTTTTAGTCTCTATTCTGGCCATATTGGAACCGCCCATAATGCCAGCCAAAGTGATTTTAACGCCCTGAACATCGCGGTTGGCAAAAGCTTTTTCAACCATGGTTTTCATTACTCTTCTAAAAGGCATCCTTTTTTCAAGCCCCTCAGCCACCATTTGAGCCACTATCATAGCGCTTGATTCAGGCGATTTTACTTCTTTTATATCTATCTTCAGCTCCTCTTTAAAGCTTAGGTCGCGGCGCTTCATAAAATGAACAATATCATCGCGAAGTTTTATCATACCCTCTCCGCTTCGACCTATAATCAGCCCCGGGCGGGAAGTTTCAATAATAATTCTGAAAATTTTAACACTTCTTTCAATTTCAATGGAGTTTACAAAAGACCCTTTCAGACGTTTTTTTAAATATTCAAAAATTAAAATATCTCCTTTCAAATTTTCCTTGTATTTGGATTTAACTCCAAACCAGCGCGACCGCCAATCGCGAATAATGCCTAATCTATGCGCATATGGATGTACGGTATGAGTCATGATAATTTAAAATTTAAAAATCAAAATGCAAAATTAATCTTTTAATTTGTCCGATAGGACAAATTTAATGTGCGAAGTGCGCTTGTGAATAGGATGGGCTGAACCATGAGAAACAGGTCGGCGCCTGTACAATATCTTGCCGCCATTAACGGTAATGGATTTAATCCAGAGATTATCCGCGTTTGCTCCCAAATTTTTGGCATTGGCAATAGCTGAATTCAAAAGCTTGTGTAAGGGACCGGTGGCTCGTTTGGTAACAAAATCCAGTCTGTTTTTGGCTTCTTTGACAGACTTGCCCTTTAAAGCGTCAGCCACTATTCTTACTTTTCTCGGCGATTGGCGATAGCTATTCAGTTGTGCTGTTATTTCTGTCATAAATAATTTTAATTACTTTTTAGCTGTTTCTGCTGCGGCTTTAGCGCCCTTGGCGGCGTTTATTTCATCCTCTTTTTTCTTGGCTTCCAAATCTTTCTGCATTTTGCCTCCGTGCTTTATAAATTTGCGGGTCAGTGAAAATTCCCCCAATTTGTGGCCGACCATATCTTCACTGATAAAAACTTCAATATGGTCCCGGCCGTTATGCACCCCGAAAGTGAAACCGATCATTTCCGGAGAAATAGCGCAAGCTCTGGACCAAGTTTTAATAACCCCAGTGTCCTGCGGCTTTTTTCCTTCTACCTTTTTAAGCACCCTTGTGTCAACATAAGGGCCCTTTTTAAGCGACCTTGACATAATAAAAGCTCAAACGAGCTTGTGTAATATACTATCAAATAAGCTCCTATTGTCAAACTTTTATTTTTCTCTTCTTCATATACCAATACAAATAGAGAATGAGGATAATTATCACATTTGGAATAAATATGATTGGACGGGCCCAGGAAATGCCGTCTATAAAAAAATTTGACACTGGCCACAAAAAATGAGTCGGAAAAAAGTCGGCCGAATGGGTCGGAATATCAACCAAAATATGGAGCGGCCAGGCCAAAGTGAGCTTGGTAAAATTTTTCTTTCCCAACCACCAAAGCAAAGCGAAAAATAGCGCGTATATGACCAGGCTGTGAGTGGCGCTGTAAAGAAAATGGACGATATCAGGAAATATAGGAAGTTTCCCAAACGGACCCAAGTCTGAAATAGCGTCCGACGATTTCGGACCGCCATTTGGCCAAGCCCCAAATCCTAGCATGGCAGATAAGACAAACGGCCCAAAAGACAAAAGGTCTGGCCCTATACCAAACAGAAAAGCAATCAAATAATCTTTCTTGCTTTTTCGGCCAAGAGCCACTCCGCCATATAAGCCGTGGGAAAAAATATCCATGATTTCATTTTATCACTTTCAGCTCAATTTAAGTAAAACAGATTTACATTTTTTCCGGCACTTTGATGCCTAGAAGATGGAGACCGTATTTGAGAATGTAGGCAACAGCTTGGGTCAGAGTTATTTTGTAAGGAGAATTTGGATCATTCTCGTCTATGATTTTATTACCAGCATAAAAGCTGTTAAAAATACTGGCCAGTTCAGTTAGATAAGTAACAATATAGTGCGGCGCGTATTCCCTACCAGCTCTCTCCACCACTTCCGGAAATCTGTACAAATACCTTTCCAGCTCCGTCGTCTTCCAAGTGTCAAAGGGCATCTTTGACATGTCAAGGACGCTCCTTGACACTTTAGCTTTTTCCAAAATCGAATTGGCGCGCACACACGCATATTGGAGATACGGTCCTGAATCTCCTTCAAAAGAAATAGATTTATCAAAATCAAAAATAATATCCCCTCCTATGGCCTGCCGCAGTATGGAATATTTGATTGCCCCGATAGCCACTTTCTGAATGATTTCCTCTTTTTCTTTTTCAGAATAATCCCTATCCTCTACTTTTCCCTTGACTAAACCCTCAACTTGGAAAATCAGTGATTCGCCAGTGATTACGTTGCCTTCCCGCGAGGACATTTTACCCGAAGCAAAGCGAAGTATGCCGTGCCCTAAATGTTTTGAAATTTTTGCGTATTCAGGATAAATAAAACTTATTGCTTTGAAAACCACTTTGAAATAATCGCTTTGTTCATTGGCCGTTACAATAATTGAGACATCTAAATTCTTTTCCAGTTCGGTTTTCTTTTTAGCAAGACCCAAATCCTTGGCCTCATATGTTGGTAATCCTTGGAAATTTATGAAAACTCTAGTATGTAGCCCGTAGTTTTCGCCGCGAAATACTACGGCTCCATCGCTTTTTTCAAATATGCCTTTATCTAAAAATTCTTCAACAATCTTTTGCCCATCTTCAATAACCGAGGATTCTGGAATGATATGATCAAACTTCGTGCCAAGCTTTTCGTAAATTTCGTCAAAATGCAAAAGACTCCATTCTCTCCCCTTTTTATAAATAGTGTTTATTTCTTCGTTAGACTTTTCAAAAATTTTTTTATTTATTTGAACAATTTCCTCCGTAGCTTTTTTGTCATCGCTATATTTTTGCGAACCTAATACATAGGCTTCGCCCAAATAAGCAATTTTTTCCGATAGAGAAGCGTCATCTTTGGGAAAATCTTTTTTATTTTGCAATATGCCCCATATTGCCTTGGCAACTTGTAATCCCACATCACCCTGATAACAAACCCTAATCACTTCGGCGCCATTAAAGTCTAATATCCTGCAAACTGATTCGCCTATAGCATTACTCATTAGGTGACCTATATGAAATTCTTTAAATGGATTCGGGTCGGTGTAGTCAACCATTATCTTCTGGCCATCAAGCAATTTATTTTGCCCGTATTTTTCTTTTTCTTTCAAAATTTCTTTGACTGAATAGGCAAAAAATTCTTTTGATAAATAAAAGTTTATGAAGTTGCCAGCAATTTTAATTTCCGAGATTTCCGGAATTTTGTTTTCATTTAAGGATTGGTCGAATTCATTTACATTTTGGGGTGCAAAAAAAGAATAATCGCCATTTTTCAGATCTTTGGAATGCGCCAATACAAAATCTCCTTCAATTTTGAGTGTTTCTTTTATCCAGTTTTCTATTTTTTCTTTTATGTTCATTTATTTTGCAGTTTTTTAAATAATTCATAAGCCGTCATAGCTCCGTTTGGGGCGGAATGAGGGTCTGGTTCCGGTGGAACCCCAAAAAGTTTACATGCTGTTTTGAGGCTAAAGCTATCCTCATTTTTTAGGCCCTTTTCCCAAACGATTGATAAGAGGTCAAGGCGGTGATAATCCATCTCGTCTTTAACTTTTGTATTCCTGAACGCTTCGTTCATAAACCCCCAATCAAACGAGACATTGTAAGCGCAAAAAATGCAGTCTTTGGTTTTATCGGCATAAGTTTTGATGGCTTCTTCCAAAGAGACCGCTTCTTTCCAATCCTTCTCGTTATACCCATTTCTTTCAAGAGCGGCGGGAACAGCGTTTTCAATATGAAGAGGTTTGATTTTGATATTTAAAGTATCTGCTATTTCAAAAGTTTTTTGGTCAAAAACCACAAGCCCGATTTCCAAAATTTCATGCGTCCCAAAAACATCCCCGCTGGTTTCCAAATCCGTCATGGCAATTTTTCTATCTTTCGCTTTCATTATTTAAATATTACCAACTTCTGCCCTTAAAATCCCGTCTATTTTTCTGGCAATTCGGATGAAATCTTTTTCTTTTCTGCCGCGAGTAGTTTCAGCCGGAGCGCCAATACGGATGCCGGAAGGGTCCATGGGCGGGCGGGAATCAAACGGGATTGCATTCTTATTCACAATAATACCATTTTGCTCAAGCAGTTCGCTGGCCTGTTTGCCTGAAATCCCCCGCGACATAGTATCAAGCAAAAACAGATGAGTATCTGTGCCGCCTGAAATCACCCGCCAGCCAAGTTTTTTAAACTCTTCCGACATGGCTTTGGCGTTTCTGACAACTTGTTTGATATATTTTTTAAAGGACGGCTGGTTCGCTTCCGCTAGAGCTATGGCGACCGAAGCGATATTATTGAGATGCGGCCCGCCTTGTAATCCCGGGAAAACCGCTTTGTCTATTTTTTTGTAAATTTCCCTTGAATCTATTTTGGAAAAAATCAAAGCCGCCCGAGGGCCGCGCAATGTTTTGTGGGTAGTCGAGGTTACCACATCGCAATATAGAAAAGGCGAAAGGTGTTCTCCGGCAGCCACTAGACCCGCGATGTGGGAAATATCTGCCATCAAATATGCGCCGCAGACGTCGGCTATTATTTTGAATTTTTTCCAATCTATTTTACGGGAGTAAGCGGTATATCCGGCAACGATTATATCCGGCTTTTCTCTTAAAGCTATTCTTTTTATTTCATCGTAATCAAGCTGCTCCGTTTTTTTATCTACTCCGTAGGAAATCTGTGTCCAGAATTTTCCGCTAGCTGAAACTTTGTGCCCGTGAGTCAAATGGCCGCCATGGTCTAAAGACATACCCATTATTTTCTTCGGCTCAATGTGATTTTTAGTGAAGTCGGCTCCGCCCAAGAGTGCCAAATAAACTGCCAGATTCGCCGGAGAACCCGATAATGGCTGAACATTGACATGCCATTTTTGGGGCGAGAGTCCGAATAATTTCAAAGCGCGCTCTTTGCATAAATTTTCAATTTTATCAACTATTTCATTGCCCCCATAATATCTTTTTCCCGCATAGCCTTCGGCGTATTTATTAGTCAGCTCCGACCCTAACGCCGCCAAAACATCCTTGGATGCATAATTTTCCGAGGCAATCAGGTTTATGACCTTTTTTTGCCTCTTCTTCTCTTGCTCTATCAATTTTTTGATTTGTGGATCTTTCATTGCCTGCACTATACCACAAATTTGCTTCTTTTCTATTTTTGTGGAGAATATGGGACAGGAGTTGTTTTGACATGACAACAATACCATATAAGCCGTATCTGGAACGGACTTCAGATACGCAATATTCCGATTTGTTGCGATTTATCCGTAATTCGCCTGAAACGTTTTTGCAAAAGCATCCCCACCAAAAGTACGGTCGTTGGACAAATTTGGAAACCCCGAATTTGATTTACAACCTGCGCAATGGGTTTCCTATATGCACTGAGAGAAGGATTCCCTTCTGGAAAAAGCCTGTCGCTGAACTTCTGCAGTTTATGAAAGGGATTCACACTCAACAGGAAATGGTGGAGGCTGGTTGCGATTGGTGGGCACAGTGGGTTACCGATGAGCAATGCTCCTACTTCAACTTGCCACCGGGAGATTTAGGGCCTGGTTCTTACGGACCGGCTTTAAACATTTACCCACACTTTGAATTGAACGAGAAAACCGGCCAGTGGGAATACAAGCCGTTCAATCAAGTAGAGAATCTGGTTCAATCATTAAAAGACGGACCGGCTCTGAATGGCCATGTGATTACCACCTGGATTCCGCCTCTTGCCATGCAACACTCGAAGCACAAGCGCCAAGTGGCAGTCGCGCCCTGTCATGGCACCACGATTCAGTGCACCGTGATTAATGGCAAACTTCTAGTATTGACCATGGTACAAAGATCGCAAGATGTGGCTGTGGGTGGCGTTTCCAACATCATCCAATACGCCGCTCTCGTTATCTACCTTGCTCACATTTGCGGATACGAACCTTACAAGTTTATCCTCAAAATAAACGACGCTCAGATTTACGAGGATCAAATCGAAGGGGTGGATGAGCTTCTGACAAGAAAGCCTTATCCATTCCCCCGTCTCATACTAACCGAAGAGGGCCAGAAGGTGGATAACATCTTTGATTTCACGGCTGACCACTTCGAACTTTGGGATTATGAGTCCCATCCGGGGATGAAAATCCCGACAACACGCTAAAAGGAGAAGACATGCTGAACAGAAAGATACTCAAGATTGCCTTCGCCTCCTCTGAAAGAGAGGACGACAGACGTGTAATCGGTAAGGGTAACGACTTGCCAGGATGGCAAGGATTAGTTCCCTCCGACATGAGCCGGTTCGTGAGGTTAACCTCGTACCACTCTGTAATTCCGGGTAGAAAAACATGGGATTCTCTCTCGAACAGTTTCAAGCCCTTGAAAAATCGGCAGAACATCATCCTGACTCATGACACAAACTTTCGGCCGGAATTTGACCGGACAAAACTGGGTCCGAATACTGAAGTGGCCATGGCTCATTCTCTCGAAGAGGCAGTGATGATCGCCAAATCGGAGAACGTGTGGATAATCGGCGGCGCGGAGATTTACGCTCTGGCGCTCCCCTATACAGACTACCTGCACTGGACTATGATCCACGAAGAATTCGATGGGGATACCTTCTTTCCGTACATCGACTGGAACGAGTGGAGGAAAATCGGCGAGGAGCACTGCAGTGCTGGAATAAGCGGAACCGAAAAAAAGAAAGATCAAATCGATTCCAGCTACTACGCCTTCCGGCGTGTATGGTAACGAAGCTCTTTATGGCTGCCCCTACATTGTACAGGTTCGGGCAGCTTTCTTTTTTTAAAAAAATGTTTATAATCCACTTATTATGGAACTTAAAAAAGTGTCAGGTAAAAAACTTTTGTTTGAACTTGCTCATACGAGAGTAAAGTCGCAGAAAGACAGGATGGAAAAATGTATCAAACTTGGAATTTGTCCTTTTTGTTGGAAAAATCTCTCTGAATGGCATGATGCGCCGGTAATAAAGAAAGGTAAATTTTGGGTGATAACGGCAAATGACCATCCTTACATTGGAAGTAAGTATCATTATCTTGCTATTTACAAAGATCACATCTCATTAATTTCCGAACTCGCCCTGGGAGCGGGTGATGAATTACTTCTGCTTTTTTCAAAGTTTTGCAAAGAGAAAAAAATTAAGGGAGCGACTATTGTAATGCGTTTTGGAGATATGACTTACACAGGCGCTACCATCTTTCATCTTCATGCTCAAATTATTTCTGGCATTTCAAGAAAAAATATTAAAAATCCAAAATATCCGGATTCTTTCATAACTACCGCTATTGGGTACAAAACTAAATAAAAAAATTGCCCCGAGGCCGCGCTAAGCGGACTCGGGGTCTTTTTTTACTACTTGTGTGATTTGGACACCTGCGCCCCGAAGCACTTCTTGCGCGTCAAGGGTAGAATATCCTTCTTCAAAGAACACGTGGTCTATGCCAGCGACTACGATCGCCCGGGCACAATCCTCGCACGGAAATACTGTCGTGTAGAGAATAGCGCCTTTGGTCGCAATCCCGGCATTGGCACACTTGGCGATAACCGTTTTCTCTGCGTGGAAAGAAAGATACTTGCCTGGTTGACCCGCTTCAAAATTTCCACGCGGATCGCCTTTGATGTCCTGCTCATATTCTGTCGGGTAATGGTCGTTGCATCCAACCGCCATACAATGGCCGTTCACATACAGAGCCGCACCTATCCGCCGCCACCAATCCGGACTTTTCGCGGCCTCTTTTCGAGCAAACTCCATACGCAAATTGTGGCCAGTGATCACGTCGACTCCGGCCATTATCGGCGACCGGCGTTTGACTGCGGTCATATCCCAACGCGCGCGAATGTTCTCAAACTTCGCTTCCGCCCGCGTACTTGTAAAATACTTTTCAACGACTGCGTGCGATATATCCTCGTCCGGCAAAATCCACGGTTCGCCCCAACCGGCAGGCCTACCCAGGAACGGTTCGTGGTTGATTGGATCAAACTTCAATACTTGCCACACCTTCCATGGATCCGGCAGACTACGAATTGAACTGATTTGAACCAGTGTCGGCACAGCCGCCAAGTTCCGAGAAAGTCTCGGCAAAAGCGACTGTGCCATCTCTTGTGGAATAAGATACAGGTCTCCGTTGGAATGCTTCTTGAACCAGTCCAGATGGCGCTGGTTCAAAGCCGGAATGTAGGCGATGAGGTTAGTCATTGGCCTTCTCCATTCTGCTGAAAGAAATCTGTGACGGTTCGCTCTATTCTTTCAGCCAATTCTTTCGCTCCGTCAGTCATGAGGCGAAGCGTTTTGGCGGTAGTGGTCGTTGCCGCTTTAGCTTCCAAATGCTCGATTTTGCCGCAGTACTGGTCCAGCTCTCTCTTATCGTCATCATTAAAAGAGCTGGTTGTCTTGGACATGATGAGAATATCCGGCTCAACTAACTTGATCAGGTCATACTTATGCTTGTCTGTGTGTCTGCGGGCGATAATGCTTACCGAAGCAAGCATGGAGAGAATTTCTATCCTCTCTTCAAATACGTCGAAAGGTCTTTTCGGACCTTTCATTTCTCTAGTCAGTTCGTCCGAGTCAACTCCAACGATTAAAACATCGCCATAAGATCTGGCTTCTCTCAGATAGCGCCCATGTCCTACATGGAACATGTCGAAGACACCTTGGGTCATAGCGATTTTAAAGCCGCCTTCTTTGAGTTGGCGGACAATTTTCGCTAGATCCTCAAAATCAGGAATGTATTTGTCCTGCAGGCAATTTCCTTGCAGGACATTTTTGAGGGTCGGCATAAAGCTCCTTTCAAACAACTTCCTCCATCATCTTACACATTTTTGACAAAACAAAAAGACTTGTTTTAGAAGTCTTTTTGTTTTGTTATTTTTTTAAAAAATTAAAATAATGTTGTTTCAAGAGCCTTATCCTTAAGACCTAACGCAGAAACAATATTATTTTAATTTTTCACTTCGACGCCCATGCTCCGGCAGGTGCCGGTGATTATTTTGACGGCTGCTTCTAAATCGTTGGCATTAAGGTCAACCATTTTTATTTGAGCAATTTCTTCCAGCTGTTTGCGGGTGATAACACCTACTTTTTGAGCCGGCGGTTTTCCAGCCCCTTTTTCAATACCAAGCGCTTTCATTATGAGGCTTGAAGCCGGAGGAGTTTTTAAAATAAAGTCAAAAGTTCTGTCTTCGTAAACATTTATCTCGGCGGGCACTAAACCCTCCATTTTTTTGGTGGCTTCATTAAATTTGGTGACAAACTCGCCGATGTTAATGCCGGCCGGGCCCAAAGCGGTGCCCACTGGCGGCGCCGGGGTTGCCTTTCCTGCCGTTATTACCAATTTTATTTTTTTAGTTATTTTCTTTGCCATTTGTGAAGCAACATTACTACAATCATTCTATCCTCGCAACTCCTCTCTCCTTCGCAAGGAGAGGGGTTGGGGAGTGAGGTCAGATTTTCTTCACTTGCAAGAAGTCCAACTCCACCGGAGTTTCCCGGCCAAACATAGGCACCAAAATTTTAACTTTGCCTCTTTCCTCGTCCACTTCCCCCACTTTGCCCTCCAAATCCTTGAATGGCCCGTCCACAATTTTTACAGCCTCATCCAAAGAAAGGTCAATATTATGTTTGACTTTTTCCGAATTCATTCTCTTGAAAAGATCCTCCACTTCCTTTGGGTCAAGCGGCACCGGAAAAACTCCAGCTCCGACGAAGCCGGTTACCCGCGGCGTATTTCTGACTACGTACCACGAATCGTCGGTGACAATCATATTCACCAAAATATAGCCCGGGTAAATTTTTTCCTCTTCCTCTACCCGCTTATTGCCTTTTATTTTTATTTTTTTCTCGGTCGGCACCAAAACATTGAAAATCTTGTCTTCCATTCCCAAAGATTCAATGCGCTGTTTTAGGTTTCTCATAACCGCGTTTTCATAGCCGGAATAGGTGTGAATAGCATACCAATTTCGGCCTTCTTGTATTTGTTGTTTTGACATAACGATACTAAAATTATACGAAAGCTATGAAATGATAACGAAAATTTAAATGAATAGATTGAGTATTCTGGAAAAAATAAAATCAAACAGGCCCAAAAAGAACGCCACCAAAACAGAGATAATAATAACAACCAAAGAAAAAACGACCGACTGCCTGTGGGTCGGCCAATTAACATGAGAAAGCTCTCCCTGAGTTTCTTTGAAGTAATCAAGTATTGACATATGATACGAAAATTATGCGAATAAATACGAAATAATAACGAAAATTTTAAAATTAATTCAGTTTTGAAAAAACCCCTTGCGGGGCTTTTCTTATTAAATTGTAGCTCCATTATACACAAATCAAAATTCTTGTCAAATCGACGAATCTGTCAAAGATGACCCTTGAAATGCCCCTGTTCCAAAGGGTCATCTTTGACAGATTTATCCTATATCAATTCTTCCACTTTTCTTTTGGCTTCTTCTAAAAGTTCCTTGGCTTTTCCCCTTGCCTCGTGCGATCCTCTTATCAAATCGGCAATTTTTTCATTTCGAACAACTTCTATTTATAGCAAACCTTATAACTAATCGGTTTTACACATCCTCCTTTTACCGTGCCTATACCAAATTTTATTTTAGAATTTTTGTTTGTGGGCGAAGGATCTGGAAATTGAAAATTGTATAGGTAATCTTCTGTTTTGGTTTCTCCATTTTCTGATGATATATATCTGATATTAAAATTAATACTAGCCGAATTACTATTAGTTAAAAACGGTTTAATCAATATATCAACCGGAACATTTTTTTTCATAGAATAAGAGAGTGTTCTAGCTGGAGATTCTCTTTCTAGATTGTCTTTGTAATCAGTAGTTGTCGCTAAATTATTCTTTTCAAAACCTATTACTTTTTTGTCTTGTTCTGCTATATAAAAACGTAGTATTCTTGGATTGTCTCCTAGAGAAAATATAAAAGTTGGTAAAAAATCATTATCGTCATCTTGATTTTCAGCCTTATATCTAATTTCTATAAAATTAAAGTCAGAAGGTATTGTATTTTTGTACCACATATCTGGAGATCCGAAGTTTGTACTCTGTTTCGTACAATAAAAACCATTATCAGATTTGGTATAGCTTTTTAAATCCCAACTAGTTTCTGAAAACTCATCTTCAACACAAGTTTTATCTAATAGATCTTTTTGTTCTGTATCTTGTGTACCCATGAAAACACTTGCTTCATTTTTAATATTTGGATTAACCACCTCATTTTTGGGAAAAAAATTATAGTAAACAAAAGTCAACGTTACTCCAGTAATAAAAAATAAGCCGTTTTTTATCCCTTGTTTTTCGACAATCCATCGAAATGTTTTCCATATAGAATTCCACATTTAGATCGAACTAGAATAAGGTAACGATTTTATAAAATCTTCCATAAATTTCCAATCCGGATTACCACTTGTATCCACCGGAAGTTTGGTTTCAGTATTTCTAATTTTTTCTTGGTTAAACTTTTTACCATATGAGTAACGAAACTGCTCCAGATTTATTACTGTCTGTAAAAATAATCCCATATATTTATTTAGCTTAAATTGAGGAGTTAATTTTTCAACATGATCGCTTGCCGTAAAATTTTCTCCTTGATAAGAAGAAAAGCCAGCTACGGCAGAATCTATAACTATCACATTACCTTTTTCAGTATAAAAATCATAAAAACCCTCAACACCATTGTTCGTTGATTGTGTAGTTATATACGGATATTTTCCTGCCCCTATTTCTTCCAATCTTCTTTTTTGAGTTGTTTTTGTTCCTGATACATCGAATAAATCTTTAATCAAAAAACTGTGCCACTTACTAACATCTACTACTCTATTTGAATCATTTAATAATGGTTTTGAGGAAATCTCTTCGTCAGAATTTAAAAGTTTATAAGCAATATATTTTTTTACATTTGATATAAAATCTTTGCTTTGCAATCTAGAATAATCTGTTTCTAAATATGCTTCGGCACTCCACTCATCTTCAGCGCCAACTTTTCTCCACACACTTTCACCTGGAGTTTGGAGTCTACGGTATGAGTGTAGCCATTTAGTACGAATTTCTGGCCAATAGTTTGTTGGAATTCTTCCTTCAATTCTGTCTTTTCGAAACCCATCATCCTTCCAATAACCAAACCAACTTTCATGATGAGAGTCGCTGTTATGTGGCACATGTGCAGTAAAAACTATAATGCACGGTACGACTCCTATCGGATAAAATAAGTCGTTCGGCATACTCATTACCGCTTCAAGTCTATGCTCTTTTAGGAGTTGTTCTCGAATAGGATGTTTGGCAATGGCAAGTGACATTGGCACTATTACAATACCAGCCGCGTTTTTTTGTAAGGCGTTTAGCAGTTGAATAACAAAATTCCATTCATGTAAATCATCACCTTTTTGTGAATATGGTGGGTTGATAAAACCAACAGTTGCTTTATTTTTGACTAAATTGAAAATTTCTTCATCAAAACACGAACCCTGATAAAGGTTAGTTTTGCCATCTCCTCGTAAAATCATATTTGACACAGCTAGTGCAAACATGGATGGCTCTTGTTCAACACCAATCAAAGAGTTTTCCAAAATTTTTTTCTTCTCATTCTCACTTACATCGACGGTCATTTTTTTCATTGCTGAAATAAGAAACCCGCCAGTACCACAACAAGTATCTAATACCACGGAATTCTTGTTTAATTTTGCCAAATCAGCGAAAAGTTCGGTTATATGCTTAGGAGTCAGAACTATCCCAAGACCTTGGGCATCCCCGCCCGTATAGCGAATAAACTCTCCATAGAAATTTCCTATTACATCATAATCGTAATGGTTTTGGGTGAAAGGTTTGACTTCATGATCGATATCTCGAACAATATGAGCAAGTGGCGATTCATTTCGCTTTCTATCAACTTTTTGTAGCTCCGGATGATCTTCGATAAAACGAAAAGCGTTGATAATAGCATTTTTCTTTCTCTCTTGGTTTACGCCAAGTCTAGCCATTTCTATAATATCTTTCACTGCTTGAAAAGTTTTCTGGGCAAGTTCTGCTCCTTCATATTTCGGATAGGCCACCTTAAAACCCTTTTCCATCAAAGCCAACAGAATACCGCTTACCAAGAGTGGTTTCTGGGCCTCAGTAATTTTTCCATAGTCGCGTATGTAATCATGTAAGTCACGAGAGAACTTATTTAATTCACTCTTTTGTGCTTGTACTAAATTTTCATCGTAGGTAGCATATCTGATATATTGCTCCCAAGAAATAATATCTTTTACCAAAACCGGTTTTTCTGAAGTGTCTTTTAGGGAGGATGCATCAGTTGCGCCTTTGGGGTGTAGAAATGCATCAATTTTTAATTCATTTTCAAATTGACCGCTTACGCCAACAGCAATCACATTAAATTCTTTTGATAGATAGCTAGCATAAAGCAAAACTCCATCAATGGCGTAATCTTTGAATTGGTCACGATTTGATGATTCATGGAATTTCGTATCAGCTTTGCATTCTATAATCAATATAAATTCTTTATTGTTTGGGTTGGAAATCAGAAACTCCGGTTTACCGGCACCATTGCCTGATTTGCTAGCACTTTCCAGAAGCTTTTTCACAAGCGGGTTTTCACTCTTTTGTTCCTCGACCAAAAAACCTTCTTGCACGGTTATTCCGACAGCTTCTAATTTTTTTCGCACCATATTTTCTGTAATCCTTTCATTTTTTGACATATTTTTATATTAACATATTATCAAATAATTATTTCTTACCGCTTTTATATTATTTTACCAATTTCCAATAATTATTTTTCAAAACTGATATTATTTTCCCCTTCAATACGACTTCATCCGTAAAAAGTATATTTTCATATTTTGGATTCTCCGGTTTTAAATACACATATGGTGGTTTGTCTTCTGAAATAAATCTTTTGACTGTTCCCTCGTCATTGATCTGGGCATAGACAATTTCACCGGATATGAATTCTTTTTTGGTTTGGACTAGTACGGTATCACCATTCTCAATATCCGCGTTTATCATTGAATCTCCTGATATTCTCAACATAAATACTTCCTCGTCAAGTTTTGTGATTTTGTCGTCAATTGACGGCGTTTCTTTCCATTCTCCTGATACTTCTAGAGATTGTATAGGAGCTCCGGCGCTAGTAACCCCCAAAAATGCAGTGAGAGGAGGCAAATCCAGTATTTTATAACCCAGGGGCAAAATAGTTATTCCACGAGCGGCATCCCTACTTTTTTTAATAAGCCTTGATTTCTCAAGCTTTTCAAGTAAATCAATGATTGATTGATTAGAAGAAACTTTCAAACTTTCTCTCATTTCTTCAAATGTAGGTGGATATCCCATACTTTTAAAATAATCATATATTATA
>ERZ1292629.348-Hain-H43-01um-R1-348-length-48761-cov-63_pt1 | contig 48761 bp, 65 predicted proteins | sample MGYA00564399_ERZ1292629 | MGnify/ENA primary metagenome ERZ1292629 (study PRJEB36523, sample SAMEA6512636) | groundwater metagenome | collected 2019-01-08 | study: AquaDiva: Metagenomics assemblies of 32 groundwater samples
GAATTGGGTCCGTTTGTAATCATGCTCGCCCGTCGAATTGGCGCGGCGCTTGGGGTTTCCTGGCAAGTTATCCTCAAGGATTTTTCGCAATCCACGTATTCAAGCGCGCGCACGGACCTGCTCGAAACTCGCCAGACCTACCGAATTCTACAACTCTGGTTCATTGAAAAACACCTGAATTGGGAATGGGCGATGGTCATGAGGGACGCTCAACTGCGCGGCGATCCGCGATTAAGCGGAGTCTCGCCGGCTGACTTGGCGGCGGTGCATTGGATACCGAACGGCTGGCAATGGGTTGACCCGGAAAAAGAGGCGGCGGCCGCGGAAATCGAGTTACGGATCGGGACGACAACGCTTCGCGATTTGTGCGCGGAGACCGGGCAGGACTGGGAAGAGGTCATGGACCAGCGGTTGCAGGAAGAGGCGCGCGAGGCGCGCCGGCGCAACGAACTCGGCCTGCCTCCCAAGGTCCAGCCCGATCAGGCGCCAGCGCAACTGCCCGGTCGTGTGCCGGAAAATGGCAATGGTAAACAGGCGTTTGAGATTGGAGTGAGGCAATGAGCGACGGAATGGTTGCACCGCAGCATCTTCGTAAACCCGAACCGACACTCGATGAAATTCGCGCGCGGCATGTTGTTGAGGATGTCGATATCCGGGCCATTGATGAGGAAACCAGAACGGTTGAATTCGTCGCCGCAACCGAAAACGGCGTAGATACCTCTTCCGGCAAAGAATATCTACGCATGACCGGAGCACGACTCCAACGCTATCGCAAAAATCCTGTTGTCCTTGACTCGCATGATCGGTATTCAGCGGGCGCCGTTATCGGTCGAGCGGATGTAAAGATCGAGGATCGAAAACTTGTGGCATCCGTGACTTTTGCGCAGACCGCGCGGGCCGAGGAAGTTTGGCAACTGATTAAAGGCAAATTTCTTCGTGCCCTATCCGTGGGTTTTATTCCGGATGCCGCGCGCATCCAGACGCTCGACGAAGGCCAGACCGATGGCGAGGGTGAAAACAAGATAACCGGACCCGCCCGGATTATCAAACAATGGGAACTTTTTGAAATCAGCGTGGTGCCTGTTCCGGCTGATGCCGAGGCGCTGCGCCGTAGTTTTGCGGAGTCAGACATCGTGCCTTTGGCGTCGAGTCTGGCCCGGATTATTGAGCGTCTCGAATGGGGCGCGGAAGGGAAAAAAGCGATGGCAGATGAAAAGACGAAAGAGATGCTGGCCGCCGCGCCCGTGGGCGAGGTGAAGCCGCCGGCCATTGTGCCGTCTGCGGTTCAGCCGTCTGAAAACGAGCTGCGCGCCTTGGACATTCGAGCGATTGCGCCCAAGGGCATGGAGCGGTTGGCGGACGAACTGATCGTCAGCGGCGTAGCCGTGGATGACGCTTGCAAACGGTTTCTAGCCGAACTGCAAAAGGCCGTGCCGCCGGTCGGCATGTCCGAACCGGTGCAACCTGAAAAGCCGAAAACCGGCGAGCGCAAGCTGGCCGACATCCCGGACGACGTTTTTGTTCGCTCCCTGGTGGGCTAATAAACTTGGAACCGAATATCTAAGAATGGAGGAAAAGGAAAATGGCGAGCAACAAAGTTGCATGGGTTGGGAACCTCGACGGTGCTTGTGAACCGCTCGTGATTCTCGGTTTGTTTCAGGCTGGCGCGACGGCGGCGATTAAACGCGGAGAGATTCTTGAACTGTCAGGCGGCAACTGGATTCCGCTCGATGCCGATCAGTCAATGGCGGGCGTTATTGCCATCGCCAACGAGGAAATCAAATCCGGCGACCGCGCGGGATATTACGGGATCATCATCCCCCGTCCTGGCGATATTTTTGAATTTGAGTTGGCAGCCGCGAGTGCCGTGGCCGTCGGCACCGCGCTCTATTGGTCAACCTCGCAAAAACTTACTGTCACTGCCGGAACGAACGTCGTCGGTCGTGGTGTCGGGCAGGAGCATTATCCGCAACATCAGGGCCATTTGGCGGATGACGCCAGTGGTGATGCTGGGACGACCGTACGGACTACGTCCTACGTTCGCATGACGTTTACCAAGGCCGCGTCGTACTACGCTGTCTTGGTTCAATAATCAAAAAACCAAAGGAGGAAAAAACGAAATGGAAAATGCACTGCACAAAAAGCCGCGATTGATTCCGGATACCGCAATCTCGTTTGGCGCGGGCTTGGACGCCGAGGCGCTACGCGAGCTTGGCAAGAATCACCCTGACGAATTCGGGCTGAAAATGCGCGCGCTGATCGATGAGGGAAAACTTACCTGGGCGAGCGTGCGCAGCCTGCCTCGCCTATTCAACCGATTGTTTGACGTGCCGATCAACGCGCAGTTTGAATTCGGCGGCGAGCAACGGGCCATCATGTCATCGGCATTTCCGTTGCTGGTCGGCGGTCTGACCGTTGCCGGTTTCAATGCGGCTTACGATGCCATTCCGACCATCGGCCAGGAACTCGTCACCGAGATCGAAAGCAACAAGAAAGTAACCGAAATTGCGTCGATTACTTCTCAGGATTCACAAATCGACCGGGTTGATGAGGGAAAAGATTTCCCAGAAATCGGCGCGGGTGAAGAGCGTTACGAGATTCGTCACAAGCGGAATGGTCGGCGCCTCTCGATTACGGCTGAGACAATCGAGGAAAACGATGTGTCAGGCATCGTAGATCGGATCAACGCGCTGGCAGAAATCGCCTCGGAATTCGTGGAGGAACAAACCCTGCGCCGCGTTTGCGACATCGATGGGTCTGGAACTTCACCGGCTGAGCCATACGTGCTGCGGCCAAACGGCGCGGGCGTCGCGCTCTATCAAACGGATAACGACCCGCTGACGCGGCTGCACGCCAGTGGCAACCGTTACAACACGAATGTGCTGGCCGACGAGACCGATCTGGAAAATGCACGATCCCGTTTAACCGGCATGAAAAACACGCGCGGGAAAAAAATCAACATTCCGATGTCTCAGTGCATCTTACTGGTGCCCGATGCGCTGGCACCGACGGCGTTGAAAATCCTCAATTCGGAATTGGTGCCGGGCGTCGAAAACGAGATCAGCAATTGGGGGCCGCGCGGATCATACCGCCCGCGCCTCGTCAGTTCACCGAAGCTCGACGATCTATCCACAACCGTTTGGTATTTGGGTGACTTCAAAAAGCAATTCCGCCGCAAGTGGAAGTTGCGCTTTGAGTACCTGAGCCTGGGCATGGACATGATGGACTTTCTGAAAAGTCGCATAGCATTCCAGGCACGGATTGCATTCGATGTAGAAATCGGCGCGATTGATTACGTGTACGTTGTCCAAAATCTCGCGGCCACGACCGCCCCGTAACCCGCGTCTCCATCAACGCGACAATGAGCCGGGGGCCATGACGCCCCCGACTCGCCTGAAAAACCAAAGGAGGATAAAAGAAATGAAAATCGTACGATACATGGCGGCGGGCTTCGCGCTTATGATCCTGGCCGGGGTTGCGGCATTTGCTGTTACAGATGGCATCCCGTGGGGACGGGATAATACCAACCGGAACTTTACTAAAAAAGTTTGGATGGATGACACGCTATATCTTGCCGGGGCCGGAACATTAGCCAGCACACTTGACGTAACCGGCCTGTCAACTCTCGGTTCTCTATCTGTTTCCGGCGTGACAGGACTGACCGGCAATCTGACGCGCAAGGGCGAGGTGTTGACCAATTCCGCCGTGGCTTTAGCCTCTCCCACGGTGACATTTAGTGCGGCGAGCAAGGGCTTGATTACTCTAACCACGACCGGGACTTACACGCCGACGGTAACGAGTATCACCGGCGGAGCGCTGAACCAGATTATCACCATCATCCCCGGCGCAGGCGCGGATGCGATGACCTTCGCGAATTGCACGAGCATTACCCTGCCGGCGACCATCGTTCTCACTGAGGGATCGACCACAGGCGAGGCAATGTCATTGCGTTGCACGAGCGCGGACGGTGATGATTGGACGCTCTACGCGCTTCCAGGGACAACGGTGTCGGGCACGACGGGGACATATTCCGGTGTTGTTACCGCCGCCGGGTTTACCATCGGCTCGGCGGCCATTGTTGAAGCGGAATTGGAAACCATCGATACGATCACGGCAGGAACGGCGGTTGCGAATAAGGCCGCAATTCTAGGGGCGACTTACAACCTAGATCAGTTAAATGTCGCAACGCTTACCGTCCCGACCAGTTTGGTCCTTAGCGGTGCGGCTATCACCCGCACTGCTCAGATTTACACGTTTACCGACATGAAAGTCTCCAATGCCGGCGGCACGGACTGGGTGATTACCGATGACTCAAATAAGGCGACATTGGCCGCCTCGCAAACGAGTGAAACGCTCATTGTCAAAATCACTGGCCTACATGCTGGCGATATTATAACCAAGCTGAATTTATTGGGCCAGGTCGAGGATTCTGTTACCTCTGCCGGCGTCGTGATCGATGCCGATTTGCGAGTCATTACATCCGCCGCCGGTGATTTGACCGATACATCGGTCGGCACGATTGTCCGTCCGACCATCGCCGATGATACGGCGCTGAACAGTACGGCGACGCATGGAGTGAGCGCGACGCTGGCGCATACTGTCACGTCCGATCAGACGTTCTATGTTCGCGTGACAGGCACGACGGTGGCCTCAACCGATATAGCCCTACAGGGCGTTCAAATTACGGTAACGCAAAAATAGCGATGCCCGAAAATGAACTATCTCTTGGGTTTGGCTTGGCCGCGTGGATAGCGATGTTTATCTACGCGGCAATTCTTAATTTTCTTGGTTGCGAGTTACAATGAAAAAGCTGGCAATCATAATCTTTCTGTTTATTTGCACACGCGCCGGTACTCAGGTGACATCCGTTTCAATTGACGCGGCGAAGGTCTCGGCGGAAGTCCAGGCCAAGTACGACATCGTGGGCGGGGCGTTCATATTGCCCGTCAAGACGGCGCCTGCCGATGCCATCAAGGTCGAGGTTGGCGATTCCAAGAGCGCGAATTTCAGCCCCCAATTGAAAATCGATAGATGGTCCGGCGAGACCGAATTCATTATGACGCTAGGCCGGGATGACGCCGCGCCGAAACTGGAATACGACGGGGAGAAAATCGTCTGGAACGGCGATACGAGCAACGTTCGGTTTTACGACCTGGGCGGCGGCGAGAACGGCGGATTTGAATTCGATCTGGTTTTGAAAGAACGCCCAAAAACCGATGACTTACAATTCGGCTTGCGAACCAAAGGCCTTGTTTTTTACTACCAACCGCCGCTTACTCAAGCTGAAATCGACAAGGGTGCGATCCACAGGCCGGACAACGTGGTTGGTTCCTACGCGGTCTATCATGCTTTCAGGAAGGGCGATTTCTCGATGCGCGGTGGTCGAGATTATCGAACCGGAAAAGCCTTCCACATTTACAGGCCGGAATTGATTGACGCGCTCGGCGCGCGGGCTTGGGCCGATCTGGACATCGACACGACCGCCGGGTTGATGACGGTCAAGATGCCGACGAAGTTTCTGGATGACGCCACATATCCGGTCACGGTCGATCCAACGCTGGGTTACACGTCGGTTGGTGCATCGACCGAGGACGGCAATACGGATGTCCATTTCGCGACATGGGCGCAGACGGATGGGACGGGCGGAACTTGCACGAACATCCGCACCTATACCGGCGATTACGCGGCGCCACACGACATCAAAATGGCGATCTACACGAACAGCAGCGGCACGCCGCCGGCTTCTGGTTCCAGTCCCGCGAATCTCGTTGCCAATTCATCCGTGACAGCGTCGGTAACGGGGACCGGGCAATGGACCATCGGAAACATCACGGCGAGCTTGTCGGCGAGCACTTATTATTGGCCGGGCATGTGCTGTTCAGACACCAACATCCTGCTGTATTTCGACACCGCCGCCGCTTACACGACGAAGTACAGAACCAGCAGCAACTACGCGAGCTATCCCACGGCGACATTTACGGTGGACGGATCTATTGGCAGAATTTATTCGGTTTATGCGACGTATTCAGGGGCCACTCCAACTCCGACGCCAACAGCTACTCCGACACCAACTCCGACGCCAACGGCCACACCTACGCCAACGGCGACGCCAACCCCGACCCCGACGCCCACGCCCGCCCCATTATTGCGGCGGGGTATGGAGGGGGAATCCACATGGCCGCCGCTGACCGGCGGGATGGCTTGGCTGCTCAACGATTTTGAAATGGTCTGTGACAGGAGATCCTACGCATGATCCGGCGAATTTCAATCGCACTTTTTTTGTTGGTCTTTTGCGCCTCGGCTTTTGCCGCGAAACTCGCCCTGGTCCGCGGCGCCACGTCACAGGTGGTCTACGTTTTCGTCCAGGATTCGAGCGTCTCGACGGGCGCGGGCCTGACCGGGCTGGTATATAATTCGGGTTCATTGACGGCATATTACGTGCGTCCCTTGGCCACGCCCGTCGCTATTTCTTTGATTACGCAGACAGTCACCGGGGCCTATTCATCGGGCGGGTTTGTAGCCGTCGATGGCACCAACATGCCGGGACTTTACCGTGTGGATATTCCCGATGCGGCCTTGGCTGTCGGCGTGCCCGGCGTGGTGGTCATGCTCAAAGGCGCGGCGAACATGGCGCCCAGTCTGCTTGAAATTCAGCTTGTCGTGCAAGATCCCAACGCGACGCTGGCGAGCGTGGATGTGACGAACTGGAAGGGATCGGCGGCACCGGCGATGACGGGCGATGCCTTTGCACGACTGGGCACGCCCGCGGGGGCGAGCGTCAGCGCGGATGTGGCGGCGATCAAAAGCGATTCCGGGGCGATCAAAACCAAGACGGACTACCTTCCGAGCGCCACGGCTGGGGCGGCGGGCGGCGTGTTCATTGCCGGATCGAATGCGGCCACAACGGTAAATTTCACCGGCAACTTATCGGGATCGGTTGGCTCCGTTACTACAGTTAGTGATAAAACTGGATACGCTTTAGCCGCTAGCACGAGCGACGCGGTGCTTGCTGGGGCGATTTGGAACGCTTTGACGGCTTCATACGGATCGGCGAATACTTACGGCGCATTTGTTGAATCGTTCCCGACGCCGGGGCCGACGATAACGCCGGTGCCAACACAGTACCCCACTATTACTCCCATTGCTACACCGGTCCCGGTTAGCTCCTTCAACAATTTGAGTAAACAAGACGTGGCCGATGCCATGACTATTGAGGCCACGCCAACACCGGCGGCGAATTCAGTTATTTCACGCCTCGCGGCCATTCCGGTTGCTACACAGTATCCGACGATCACACCGATCCCGACGCAATACCCGACGATCACACCCATTGCCACTCCCTATCCGACGATCACGGCCATTCCGACGCCGGTATCGGCATCGGCTATTGCACTGGCGAACTGGGAATATGGAACGCGGGCATTGACGGGCGCCGTTACGTTGGCAACATCGCAACCAAATTACGCTCCGGCCAAGGCCGGCGATTCGATGGTCAGTAGTAACGAACGCGGCACGGATAGCGCCATGCTAGCGGCTAGTTACACGGCACCTCCAACCGTCGCGCAAATTCTTGCGGGCATTGTGGATGGCACGGTGGATTTGAAAACCGCGCTCAAGCGACTGCTGGCTGCCGTTTATAACAAGGCGACGATCACGGGTACAACAACAAAGACACTAACGATTTTCGCCTCGGACAATGTGACAACTATTGGAACTCAAGCAATCAGTAGCACGGGGAGAGTGACGACTTCACAATGACGGTTGACCCTCAGAGTGTCTTAGGTCATGGGCTTGTCAGTGGAATTACAATTCCCGATCCCGCCGACGTGCGTGCGGGCGTGCAATATGGATACGATAATGAACTCATTGGAACGATGGCCGGCGCGGTTGCCTCAACAACCGACGATTATTTGTATCCACATACATGTACGATTAGTCGCCGGGCACAAACCACGGCTGGCGGCGTGCCGGTTTACAACGCGCTGCACGAGCCGGTTTACGGTTGGACTCCCGATGTGGCAGAGACTGCGTGTTTTTTTCAAGATCGTGGAACGCGCGAACTTGCGCGAAGATTCTCAACAATCATTGAGGCAAATCGGATTTATTTTCCGTATGGGACGACGATTGCTACAGGTGACAAAATCATAAATGTGAAATTGGGAACAACTGTTTTGTGGGCCGGGCCGTATGAAGTAACTGGCATCATGCAGCCGGGCAACGGAACGGATCATTTTGAGATAGAACTTGGGGCGGTGACTGGATAATGGTCAAGCCGATTGAAATCCATGTCAGTCCTTCTGGCAATTATTCGCAAATCATGCGCGAGGTAATTGCCGCCGCGCGCAATGCAACCAAGGTCACGATAAAAGATGCAGCACGGGTTGTTGCCGAGACCGCAAAAACACTCGTCGCCGAAGATACTGGATTGCTCAAATCCACGATTCAAGGAAAATCGCGCAAGGCGCGCGGTGAGGATCGGTTTATCGGTACGGTTAGTACTGCTACGGTCGGCAAAATGCAATCTATCGGATCGAAATATAAACGGCGTGATGGATCTATGGGCCGGCATAGACCTCGCCTGATCAGCTACGGATATGGTCGCGATCAGGAAATTGGTCATACGAGTGGGAGTTATAAATTCAAGCCTTTCCTTCGTCCGGCGCTGGTTCAGAATATTGAGACCGTGCGAGACATCCTCAAGGCTAATATGGGCCGGGAAGCTGTCAAGCACGCGGCGCGGCGCGGGCGGCCGCCGAAAGCGACGGTGCGGCCATGAATGCACTCGCCGAAATGATTGATATGCTTCGCGCTGTGCCCGCGATTTCCGCGCTCGTCGGCACGCGCGTGTATCCAGGTATCAAGGTGCCCGGTGGCAAATCGGTTTTTCCTTGCATTCTGGTCAATCGGACTTCATGTGAAGGAACTGATCCTGATTATCCGATTCAGGAAGTGCTTTTTGACATCCGTTGTTTTGGTGCCGATCAACCGGCGGCGGACGGGGTTTATCAGGCGATGAAAACCGCAATCAACGGGCAGGGGAATTTCACCAGCGGTGGCGCGCAATTCTATTCGATTTTTGAAACGATGGCCGGCGCCGATCTTTACGAGCAATTCAGCGATAGCGAAGTTTGGAATTACGTATTCTCAACCTGGACGGTGGAGATAGGAACTGCATAAGGAGGTATTGAAAAATGACGACAGTTGCGAAATCGTCAAACGATCTGCTCAAGGGCTACACGGCGATCCTTGCGGCGGCGACTGGATCACAGCCGACTGAATTATTGGGCTATGCGAGTAACTCAATGAAGGTTAAAGTTACCCGTAAGTTCAACGATTTTTTCGTTGAGGATTTGCCGGGCGTCTTTGAAATCGACATCTCGGAAGTCGGCGTCGAGGTTTCTGGGGAACTCGCGCAGGTGCACGAAGACGTGCTCGCCCGATGCCTGGGCGAAACGAAGACGGGGTATGAAGTGAATTTAGGCGCGGCCATGCCGGAAGTCGAGGAGCTTGCTATTCGCGTGATCGGTGCGACGAAAAACCGTCGACCGTTTCACATCTATCTGCCGCGCGCGCTTTCGATTTCGGACCTCGACTTCGAGATGTCTAGTAAAAAAGGGCCATCGGTTATCCCGGTTACATTCCGCGCGATTGATGGCACGGCGGGCCTTGCGAAGTTCATGTGGGGCCGACCGGCGGTTGCGGCTACGATAGCCACCGGGACGTTTGGTCGGACACAGGTTGCTACGGGCGCGACGATCAACGGTATCTCATTTTGCACGGTATCGGGCGAAGGCGCGGCGGCGGACACGCTTACTGACATTACGGCACTTGCTGGGACGGCGGCGTTGACAAACAACGAGATCCTACGTTTGCAAATCGCCGCGATAACTATGCCGATTACGATAACCCATGCGTCCGGGATTATCGAAATGACGGATGCCGCGAGTTTGACCCTTTCCAAAATATCGGATTGGATTGATTTCTATTACGATCTTCCAAACACAACGTGGAAGGAATTGACTCGTTATGTCGCGCCGTAATCATCGTACGGTTGCTGAGCAACTCGCCGCCGCGCCGTTTACCGTGCGGCTTGGCGGCGAGGTGTTCGATGTCCCGGTCCTTCCGCTGGGGCCGACGCTGGCTTGGCAGGAAGCGCTGGCCGCGCGCGAGGAAATTTATAAGGACCATCTGGCGGCGGGCACGATGACTACGCGCCTGCTGGCCGATCAGTTGCGAGACACGGCGGGTTTGGTTTTCGATTATCTGAAATTGGGCGAGGCCAAACGTGCCGAACTTATGGAGCGGGCGACGGCTCGCGAATTCAACGCGGCGCTTTTGGAAATCGTTAAAGTGAGTTTCCAACTCGCCGCGTCGTAGAGGGCGATACGGAGCGCGGCGTGCCGATTGAATCGCCCGAAGAAATTTATTTGATGGTCCGGGATACGTGGGGGCCGGGTCTGACGCCGAAACAAATAAACGAGGGGTTCACGCTCGAACAAATCCACCTCCTGAATGCGGCTGAGGGGCGCTGGGCCGAAAAGAAAAAAGAATTCGCGAGAGAATTTCAGGATCAAGGTGAATGTGAAAATGTCGGCGAGGATGAAATGTTTGGATTTTTGCGCGGGATAAACTGACATGGCTCTTGAATCCACATGGTCACTTGGCGATGCAGTGTTGAATATCACTGGCTCGACGGCTGGGCTAAATAAAGCCTTGGGCGACGCCGATAGTGCTGTCAAAAAAAATATGGGCAACATCTTGGGCCGCGCGCGTATGGTCGGCGTGGCGATGACCGCAATGGGCGCTGGCATTCTTGGCGGGCTGGGAATGGCCGTCAAGGCTGCTGGCGATTTTGAAAATGAGATTACTAAAGCCTTTGCCATCATGGGGCCGTTGACGGATGAACAAAAAAAGAAAATGTCGGAATTCGCACAACAACTCAGTGGTGAGAGTACTTTTTCCATACAAGAAGTCGCAAAAGCATTTTTTTATTTGGCGTCTGCGGGCTTGACTGCCGAAGAGACAGTGAAGATGTTGCCGCAAATATTAAAATTTGCCGAAGCCGGAAATTTTGATTTGGCCAAGGCCGTGTCGCTTTCGATGAATGCAGTATGGGCCTTGGGATTGAAATCAAAGGATACACAAGAAACTCTTGATGGTTTGACTCGTGTCACGAATGTTTTGGCAAAGGCGAATATATTGGCAAATGCGGATATCCAACAATTTAGTGAAGCATTGACCAACAATGTTGCTGGCGCGTTGCGGATGGTTGGGAAGGATATTGAAGAGGGCGCCGCGGTATTGACGGTATTCGCTCAGGGCGGTCTTGTCGGCGCGGCAGCGGGGACTGCACTGACTATAGTTATGCGTGATTTGCAATTGCGAGGACTTGCCGGAATTAAAGATGATGGTCCCAAAGCCGCGACTGCAATTATTAAATTATCAGAGAAATTAGAAAGGTTGCAAACCGATCTGTCTATTGCAAATCAACGAATGCAGGAGTTGAGCAGGAGCGGGAAAACAAGCCAAAGCACGATGATGGGGCAAGCCGCAAAAATCGCGGATTTGAGCGACAAAATAAAGAATACTAAAGAAAAACTCGGTGAATTGACCGACGGAAACCTTCAATCGACAAACACATGGAAAGAACACAAGATTGCCGTTTTTGATGCGGAAGGCGAATTCAGGAATATGGCCGATGTTATCGGTGAACTTGAACGCGCAATGAACGACATGAGCGATGCCCAAAGAAAACAATTTATGAAGCAATTGGGATTTCAAGAAAAGTCCGTTCACTACTTACAAACATTGATCGGTACGAGTGAAAGAATACGCGAAAATGAAGCGGCATTGCGAAACCTATCTGGAGTAGTAGATGAAATCGCAGAGAAACAATTGGCCACATTTAATTCACAAATGAAAATGTTGGGCAATCAAATGACTAATTTGAAAATAGGCATAGGGACGCAACTGCTTCCGGTGCTTAAAAGCATGATTGCTCATATCAAGCCGATATTAGAAAAATGGGCCGACTGGATCAAGGCGAATCCGGAGTTGACTGAAAAACTTGTTTTTACTACCGCTGCCATTGGCGGCTTGGCAATCGTTCTCGGCCCGGTGCTCATGAGCCTTGGATCGATCCTAACGATGTTCACAACTGGCGCGGTGCTCGTGAAAGGGTTTGGTACGGCCATCGCTTCTCTTTTCGGCGTTGGCACGGTCGGGGCTGGGGCCGCTGGTTTATTGGGCATTGCAGCCGTACTTGGCGCGCTGGTCGGCGCGGGGGGGCTGCTCGTGCATTTCAACGATACCGTTTATGAATTTATAAATAATATAGCGCCGGATTGGGCGATAGCATTGGATACTATCGGCGGAACGCTTGAAGATATTTGGAACTGGTTTGATAAAATTACTGATAAAATGGCCGAGGCGACCGCAGGTATGCTTCATTGGTTCGATAGTACTTTCGGCAAGGATTTTAAGGCGCCAAGTCCTTTCTCTCCGATCAGTTTTATCTCTCCTGCAAGAAGTATGCGATTTACGCCAACCGCATCAAATATTGCTAATAATCAATCGATTAATAATTCGCGGCTATCGGTCAACATCTATCCACAGCGTGCGGGCGATGTGAGCGAGGCACAGGCGCGCGCTATCATGCAGCGCTTCGTCGGCGCGGCGCGGAGGGCATCATGACCCTGATCAATCGAGTAGCTCTTGGCAATGACCTCGGTTGGGGATTTTTCTTCCCGCCGCATAATCTGCAAATCACGCCTGAACCGATTCTCGCGCAAGAGATTGACGAGATTCCCCATGCGCCGAGCGGATCGCTATCGTTGTATATATCATATGCTAAACGTATTGGTTGGCGATTCGAGATAAACGGCGATTATAATTTGGCGACGGTCGCGGCGGGTCTGAATTTTCTGGACGAATTGAATGCCATTTTATTTGACGATGCGAGCGGTGATGCAAAAACACTCAAGTTTTGTTGGAAAGCCGATACCGATTTATTGCTCAGCCGCATATATCATTCGGTCGTTTGCGTCAATGGCCCATCCACTACGCGGCAGGCGCCGGGAGCCGGGCGGCGCGGGCATTATTCGCTTACCTTGCAGGCGAACAATGGGGTAATTTATAAAACCGATCCGATACCGGGAGTTTCGCCATATGAATCCGCATATCCAACCGGGACGATAGGAGGGACGCCAACAGTGCCATCTGCAATCTATCAAATACCGTTCTATTTTCCTGGCGCGCCCGAAGCGTGTGTCGCGGGCAATGCCCATATCATGCAGGCCAGCGCTGTCGTGCGCGGGGCAAGCACGCCGATCACGATCACGGATTTCGAGCTTACGAAAATTGACGATCATGACGGGCTGGCGGTGGATAGTGTTTTCAAAATCAGCGATCAGGATTACGACGGCGCCGGCACGGTCATGACGTTGACCATCCGTCATTGGGAAAATACAGCTATTGTGTCAGGAACAAATCTTACGATTGCCAATGGCGGCCGTGTTTATGTCTGGTGTAATACGCCTGGCAGTCATCGGGGCTTGCATTTGGTTGCCCACGCGAGGGGATAAAATGAAGAGATTACTGTTTGGATTCGTATTAATTCTATCGGTCTCTGGGGCATGGGGCACACCGACCCCGACCCCGTCGCCGACTCCCACGCCGACGCCGCTTCCGAGTTACGGCACGAAAAACGTATTCCCGGAAATCTATCTCAAAAACAATGCGGAAACAACGTCGTTTGCGTTGAATAAGGCGAACGCCGAAAAGTTTCCGCGCATCGATGGGACGCCGACGGTTAGCGGGGCCTGGAATTTTACGACCCTGCCGACGCTGGGCACGCTGACGGGTGTCGTGCGCGGGGCGACGGGCGCGCTCAGCGCCAGCGCGATTGCGGATGCCGATGTGCCCGATACGATCACGGCGAGCAACTATTTGCCGCTGGCCGGGGGAACTGTGACCGGGGCCACAACGTTTCAAAATTATGTTACTCTCGGAAACGATGCCGGTGATTTACTGACGGTGGATGGGCGCTGGAATAGTGCCATGATCCCGTTCACAAGTGGGAATATTGATTTTGGATCGGCATCCTATTTTTGGGGCGCTGGCTATTTTAACTCAATGATCGTGGGGACGTACACCGGAATCGGGAAATATGCATCTGGTATATTAAGCATGGCTTCGGCGGGTACGGATTACATGACGCCGATCCCGACGCCGACCTCTACGCCGAGTTTATTTTATTATCGCGGTGATCTAACATGGGCCACGCTCAATCAGGCGGCGGTCGCGGGATTGACGACGGCGGACACGCCGACTTTCGCCGGCGGCGTTTACGGCGCGGATGGTACCGGCAACCGCAACCTAACCATGTATTCGGCGACCGCAGGAATGAACCTGCAAATTTACACGACGGGGGCGAGCGCCGCGGCATTTTTCCAGGTGCCGGCGGCGAAATGGATCACGTTTATTGCACCGGCTGGTTTTGAACTGCGCACGGGCGACAAATGGTACTTTCAGGATTCGGATGCCGCAAACGCGACGATGGCTACTATCGATTCGGCGACGGGGACTTATGCAACTGAGGGGAACGTAACGCTCAATTCAGGTGGGACTATTAACAGCACATCGAATGGAAATATAACCATCGCGCCGAACGGAACGGGGCGCGTGGTGATGACCGGGGGCAGGCAATATGAAACATATGAAGTTCATAAAACAATTGCAAGGCTGGCCGTGCCGGACGCCACAACATCATCAATTTTAAAAATTACGACGGTCAATGAAACGGGCGACAATGATGGCGGCGGATATCGTTGCGATATGAAGGTTCACGTTTTTAGCGGCGCTAATGGAACGGATGAAGTGACGGCGAGCAAGGGTGGCCACTATTGGTTCAGCCGAGCTGTCAACAAATACGGGGCCGGGACGAACACGGCGGTTGAAGGTGCGACGGACGCGGCCAGCGCGCGTACGGATGTGACGCTGGACATTACGACGATCACGCCGACAGTAACGGAAACGACGGAGTATTTGCAAACAGTAAATTTGAATGTGGAATTGACCGGAACGCTTACAACTTGCTATGTTGTATGCGAGGTGGATTTGGAGTGGTATGGATTTTTGACCAGTCCGACGATTACTGGATTTTAAGGAGAAATGAAAATGGATTCTGAATCTCTGACGATGTTGCTTTTCAGTACGTTCGTGTTTGGTTATCTTGTTGGAATCTGTACGGAAAAGTGGCTCGCTTATAAATGCCGCAATAAGGAGGCCGCAAAATGAAAGGGTTTGTTTTTGCAATCATGTTTTTTGTACTGGCCGGGGGCGCGCGGGCGGCGATTACCGCGGAAGCCATCGTCAAGCCGCGCGCCGTGGGTCTGGCGCTGGCGGGGGTGACAACCGATACGATTTACACCATTGTGGTGCAGGATGATGCAACGTTCACCACTCGGAGTACGGCGGTCCGGGCGACGGGCCAGACCGTGCGGCTCATGGTGTCGGGTCTGCCCAGCGCGGCGCGGGCCTACACGCTGAGCGTCAAAGATGGGCAGGGTTACGTGCGTCTAGACGCGGCGGGCAACTGCTTTTTACACGTTACCACGCCGGACGTGCTTGACCTGCTGCCGGGATTGGGTGCGGCGCTGGCGGCGGCGTGCGCCGACATGACGGCGGGCCAGCGGGCGGCGGTATTTACGCGCGTGCGCGCGGCCATGATAAACTGGGCGAATGTGAAAACGTCCGAACGGCAGGCGGCGGCCACGGCGATTGTCGCGCAGGAAGCCGAGGCTGTAATTCCTACGGGAGGCGAGTAAATTATGACCGAAAATTCCTGGATCATTTTGGCGGTCAACGTGATCGGTTGGGCCGTGCTCGTTGGTATTGCCTATCAAAAATTGCGCACGATTTCCGAGGCCGTTCAAGGCATTTGTGCTCGACTGGATAAAGGCGATGATATTTTTACTAATTTACAACATCGGATGACACGCATGGAGGTGCGTTGCGAGATATATCACGAGCGCGATTGCGCTTCCGCCGAGAGATATATTTCAAATTGCAAACCTGAAAGTGCTGGTGTTAATGAAAATGAGTGAATGCAGTAAGGACATAATTTGTTGGTTGGTGATCGTCTTGATTTTTGGGATGATTCTTTGGATGCTGAAAGACGTGCCGGTATCGTAAACCGATGATCGAGCGTCCGGATGAGGACGAACAAAAATGACAATATTTAATTCACGCGCGACGGGCTACTATCCAGACGAATCAAAAATCGAGGGTGGCTGGACGGATATGCACGGTCGGCCGTTAAATACGTTGCAGGATTTTCTTGTCGGATTTGAGGTTGGACCGGATGGCCGACATCGGCAAATCCAATATGTGAGCGCGGCGATGGACCCAATTGCCTGGCCGTTTGGAACCTATCTTTTTTGCGATGAACTGCAAGAAAAACTCAAGGATTACATTGTTGGAGGTCGGCGGCTGGTATTGCAAATTTGTGATACTGGCGGCGCGTTCACCGGCCAGGGCCTTGCGCGGATAGACATTTGCACAAAAAATAAACGGTGCTGTGAATGGGATGGAATAAACAAGACGCTTCAATTTCGCGTGTTGGATTGAGTCGTTGGGGATGAACGTGATAAATAGACTGGGCGAAACATTAACTCCCTTGCTCCTGCTGTTCGTCGGATGGTGGGCAGTCGGTGAATTGTTGGCGGACGCGCAAAAATTCAATGGGCGCGTGATCGCCCCAAATCATTCGCCGGATTTGCTATTCGCCGCCGCGCCGGGCTGGACGAAAGCGGTTTTTGTGACTTCGTTTTTTGGCTCGACGGTTCCCGAATATCGCGTGCAACGGGGGCGGCGATTCTGGCTGAATTTCGGAATCCGCAACGTGGGCGACATTTCCCCGGCGCTGATTCCCCCCGTCGTGTTGACGGTCGATGGGGTGCGATATAAAACCGTTCATCAAGAGGATTGGCGATTCACGCCGACGTTTCCTCCTGGTGGAGCTGCGGAGATATGCGTAAACGTCCCGTTGCCGGATATCGGCGAGGGTCGGCACGCGCTGGTCTGCATCATCGATCCCGATGGGGAGATGGATGAATTGAACCGGGTGAACAATCAGTACAAATTTGTTTTAACGGTCGTCGGATACAACGCGGCGGCCAATTGGGAATTTTACAATTGATGTTGAAAAAAGGAAGGTGGAATTATGAGTGGAACGATCCCGGAAGTTAAAACGAACATTACACCGATCACGCCGGGCGTGAGCACATCGGAATACAAAACAACGGTGCGAACGCAGACGGTGCTGTCAATCGTGACAATCATTAGCGCGATTGCCACGCCAATTGTCGGTACTATGCCGCAAGGGTCATGGAAATACGCGCTCGGAACCGGTATCTTGGCAGGTCTAAGCACGCTGGCCCAGGCGCTCGTGCAGATCGGCTATATCAAATCGCGTACGGACGTGAAAACGAGTCCTTATACTGGGGAGATTGTCCCGCCCGTGGCAAAGTGAGGTCGGCCATGCTTGACCTTATCGTTTGGACGATTAAACTCATCGTATGGGCGCTTGGTTACGCGCGCGAGCGCAACGCCGCCCCGCGCGTGCTTTACCACACCGGGCCCGGCGGCCTGGCCCATCGGAGCAACGAGGCGCTGGAAGCCGAGTGGCGCGAAAGGACGGGTAGAAAGTGAAATGGTTCATTCTTATTTTCTTGCCCTTAATCGGATGCGGTCGGGAGACTGCGATCAGGGAATTCTCCGTGGTGGTTATTCGGGGAACCGAACATTATATTGCATGGAATTCCGATGGTTATGTCAGCGAGGATGATGGCGTGCTCCACATGCCGTTACCATCTCGCGCTGTCAATGAGAAAACCGTGCGGAATGGCGATGTCATAACGATTCGAGCCTACAAGACAATATCGAGGCAAAGAGGCATTTTCAGATGAAGACCTTGTTTAAATTCGCGGCACTGGCGGCTTTTCTGGGCACGTTGGCGGGCTGCGGGACGCTTGGGCGGCTATTCCCTCCACCTCCTCCCTTGCCGCCGCCTTGGGCCGCCATCACCCTTTTAGAGCCGGTCCAGGCGAAGTGCCGCGTAATGGACGATACAGGCCAAACCGTCGATATGCGTGTCACCGTACCTGCGGGTTGGCGCTTGCTCAAGCCGCGTTTACCGGAATAGCTTCAAAGGGTTTAAGTGGAACATGTCCTTCACTCGCAAAATCGTCGTGCTCGATTCCACCGCCGTCGCCGATGATCGCTATTATCCCGAGGGGATTGTCACGGACTGTCGTGACGGCGGGGCGAGCTTCAACCTCGCCTCGCGCGGCGGGTGCCTCGGCGGGCGCCTGGAACTGCCGGGCACGATTCAAAAAGCCTATCGCCTCGATTACGGCCAAATAGTCCAGTTTTGGTTTGACGATGACATGCTCGTTTATCATGGCTGGGTGCGCCCGCGCCAGCGCGCGATAGGCGTTTGGACCCACGCTTTTGAATTGGTCTCATGGTGGGGCCGGATGATCGAATGCGAGGTTTCCGAGCGGCTGGTTTTTGGTTCGGAGATTGCGGCAAATCAGGACGCGAGCGAGGTCACGGCGCTAACGGCGACCGTTGCCGATGCGATGAGCGAGAATATTGCGGTCAGCGCGACAACCGGGCTGGCCGTCGGGCAGACAATTTCAATCGGCACCGAGCATCTTTATATTTATGAAATCTTAACTCTCGAAGTCAAAGCGCGCCGGGGTGAGGATGGCACGACGGCGGCGGCGCATGCCGCGGCGGCGATTACGATCCTTCACGGCGAGCGCCATGTGACCGGCAAAAATTCGCCAGAATCCATCATCAAATGGCTGATCGATACCGGGCCGTTGGCGGGGCTTACCGGGTTGAGTTATGACGCGGGCGACGTACCCGCCAGCGGGCAGACTGTGGCACGGTTTACTATTGAGGCGGGCGAGGACTTGGCGCGGTCAATCGAGACGCTGGCGACGCTGGCCGCCGCCGGTGGGACGCCATTGATTTATGGCGTAAAACCGGACGGGAAATTTTATTTCAAGCCGTGCTCGGCGGCGGACGCCGACCTGCAAGGGACTTGGACGGTCGGGACTTCAACGGCGCTGGCCGGCGAACAGGGCGATAAGGGGCCAGAATCCGGGGCGAGCAACCAAGTTACCATCATGGGCGGCATGGTTACGACCCGCGGGGCGCGCGCGAAAAAACGGTATAAACACACGGCGAGCGCGGCGCTTTATGGGTTGACGCGCCAGCGCTCTCTCGATGTCGCGGCCCTGTCTCGCGAAGCCGATCTGGATAAATTTGCCGCTGGATATTTTGCGGCCTATGCCGACCCGGCTATTGCCGTGGTCAATCTGATTCGCGCGGGTGATATGACCGCCCCGGCCCTGCCGTGGAACGGCCAGGGGCTGCTGACGGACCCGACGCAAGGCGCCCTTGGCCGGGATGTCATCGCCTCGATCAGTGTGGATTTTGACTGGGTTTATCGCGAGACGGTCAATCTCGGCATCACGAGTAATTACGCGGACCCGATCAGCTCCGCGTCCAGTTATTTCGCGCCGTCATCGTTTGGCGATCTGATCAGCGACGTGCTCCCGGAGGCGACGGCATGGATTGATGATGCGCCATATGTGACCGATGAGACGCCGCCATACGAGGACCTGCCGACGCTGGCCGGGCCGGACGTGCCGTATATCGGCGAGCCGGGTACTCTGCCGGGCGACTCGGCGGAAGGCGGGTTTGGCGAGGGCGCGGCGCCGCTGACCGGGGCCGGGGCCGAGGCCGTGCTCGGCGCGGTGATCAGTTTCAATTTGCCGGGCGGAGTGAAATTCGCAACGGCCTACGAAAAATTGCGCCCGTGCTGCCGGGTGTCGAACGGCGGAAACAATGCCGCGCTCAGGACCGAAGCCACGCCGTTGCCGATTTATTTTTTCTTTTCCGAGCGCGTTCTCGTTGCCGGCGTTTGGACACAGGTATCGACTGGGAATTATGCGGGTACATATGACGCGGCTTCGAGCGGCGGCGGATACGAATCGTTTGTCACCGCCTCGGGCAGCGGGTTTCAGCCGGTGGGGGAGAGCGTGATATTTTGTTCGGTTAAAATCATAACCGACGCCAATCCCGGGGGCACGCATTATCCCGCCGATCCGACGGGCAGCGATTTTTTGAAATGTCCATCCGTGCGATGTTTGGATACATCGGGCATTTCCAACGTTTCAAACATTGCGATTCAGGCGGGTTGGCCGGTGACTGGAACATGAATAAAAATATTGAATCCATTTGGGACGATCCCGATTATTGCAACATGCTCGAAGGAGTTCTTGAGCGCGACGTATTCGGTTATAAATTTATTGAACGCTTTGGCGGTTGGGCGAACCTGCCCGACATGACAATCGTGGACGCCGGTTGCGGGTTTGGCCGCATGGCGGCGCTGTTTTCTAAGGCAAACTATCGCGGGTTTGACAGTTCTGAAAAACTAGTTTGGCACTGCAAAGAGCGCGGCTTGGCCGTCGAACGCGCCAACATCTATCGACTGCCCGTCGTAAGTTTTTCGGCGGACCTAGTCATCGCCCATGCCGTACTCCTGCATATCGGCTACCCGGAAGACGCGCTCAAAGAACTCTGGCGAATCACTAAACACCGCCTTATTTTCTCCTGCTTTTACCGCCGCTGGGGATTGGTGCATCGCGGGCCGACGGCGACATGGACGGAAGACAAAACGGCGGGCCGGGGATGGTGGATGGCGCACAATTACGTGCCGCTTTGGATGTGGAGCAGAATGATTGGGCGGTTGCCACAATTGATCAAAGTCCAACGGATCAGATACACGGGATGCGAACCGATTTTTTATTACGTGCTGGATCGAGATGAATGACCACGACGCTAACCCACATTCTGCCCGCCGTTACCGGGGCCGGGGTGAACGCCGAATTTCCTGGCCGACTCCTGCCGGCCTTGAACGACGGGCTATTCGTCCGCCGCCTGCCGGAAAGTTGCCAGGACTGCGCTTTAAAAGTAACCCATAAGGTTTATGAGGCCATCGGCATTCAGCCCGTCGAGGATTGCAAACTCTATCAGCAGGAACTTATCGACATCGCCAACGGCGCGCGCGAGTGGATCAGAAAAGCGCAAAGCCTGATCCAGTTGTGTTCGCGTGAAACCGATGGGATTTTTTACGCCGAACAGGAATATTTGATCGGCTTGGATAAACCATCGGTTTACGTCGGCGGCTGGGAATTGGTGTCTATCGGCAGTCACACGGCGACCGTGCGCTATGTCACCGGCTCGACCGATCCGCGCCATGTGACCTGGACAACGTATGCGGCAAACCCGGATTACGGTTCAATTGATGGCGAGGGAAATCCGGAACCGGCCTATATTGGGACGGTCAACGGCGGGGCGCTTCCCGCGCGCGGGATCATGACGCTCAACTCAGAATCGGCGCTCCGCTATCACGGCGGCTGGATCGTTCGACGCATTCAGTGCGATGACGCAATTGCGATTGGCGGCACGTTTGAACTGATCCTCGATACGCCGATCAGCGCCAAGGCCGCCGCAAACTGGCCGGGGTCATCGGGGACGATCACCGTCAATTATCAGGTTTATGCGGTCGGCGAGGAACAATGGACGCATCCACGCGACGCCTATCCCCTGTGGTGCGTGCGCAAGGAGGTTTTTATCGCCGCGCCCGCGGCTGAGATAATCACGCTGGAAGCGGCTGCCCGCGTCCGGGCGCCATCGGCCACGGCCACATGGTTCAGGGCTTGGAAATTGGCCGTGGGGGGCGGCTGGACGGAAATCAACTTGGATAGCAAACTCAAAATCGAGCACGACGGCGCGGGATACAAAACGATTTTGGATTTGACTGGTTATGATGTCGCGGGCATCACGGTTTTACGTCTCTGTTATTTTGTGGAATCAACTAGCAACTCCGCGATTTGCGCGGGCCAGGACCGTTGCAAATGGAGCTATTTCGACCCGACTGGATCATGGGGCACTTACGATTCATCAAACCGCTGGTTCTATTGCCAGTCGCGCGGCGCGCTCAAGGCGCTGGGCGAGGCTGGCTCGGCGTTTATCGCCGCCTACAAACCGGCCTGCTACCAAACCAAATGCCCGTTATGGGCCGAAGACACGCCGCTCGATAACCCGCTGGTAGCCGCGGCAATGCAGCTCACCCATTCGCTCCCCTGGCTCGTGGTGCAACTCGCTCCGGGCTATGATGACTACGCGCTCTTGCGCTGGGGCGTGCCGAGTTTGCTGAGCCTCGTGGGGCTGCCGATGATCCCGCCGGCAGGGTATCATGCGATCCGCAGCCTGGCCTTGCACACGGGCACCTGGCCCACAATCAAAGTTTGGACCGAGGCGACATGGGAAATCGCCCACGGTCTGCCGGGACTTGAGTTTTTGACGCTGAGCGATGCCGGCATTTCGCCGGACCTGATCAATCCGAGCACATGGCCGAATTACGGGCCGGGCGGAAACCACTGGACGCGAAAACTCGATTACGGCACGGCGAATGCGGCGGACGGCAACGATCCACATCATATCGCGCGGTCCCTGATCACGGCCTCGGGCGTAGAGACCGATGCCTATATCGGATCGCAGGCCGGAATGAATGGCCGGTTCCAACGATTTCGGACGTTCAAATTTTTCATCCCGAAAATCGCGGCGGGCTATGATGAGATCGCTTTCAACGGCGGTACGTTCCAGCGCGGGGCATGGTCGGCAACGTATGAACCGTTGACACCTGGCGATCCGCAAACCGTCTATTATTGGAAGATTCAACTCGCGCGGCTCGGCAACTATGGCGGGGCCGCTGGCAGTGTGACGATCAAGCATCTCACTGTCACGGCGGGCATCGCCAGCGTGCGATTCCAAAACCGCGTGATCGGCGCGTCCAGCCTCGTCAGCGCGCAAACCGAGTATGCTTCAAATTGGAAACAGGGCGGGACGAATGTGGCGGCGCCGGATTGGTGGAGAGTTAAAAATTATGCCTGTTCTCAGGCGACGTTCGGGCCGGGCCGGGCGGTGGGTTATGTTGATGTCGGGTCGGCGCTGAAATTCGATGACGCCGCGATACCGGCCAGCGCGCCGATCAAGAATCGGCAGTTTCTCGTGCGTCGTGTCGAGGCGTGCGTGGCAGGCGACAAGGATGATTACAGGCCGACGGTCCAGCAGGAGACGAAAACCGGGCAGGGCCCGGGATGGTTTTGGCAACCGTTCAACACGACCGTGGAGACGTTAGTTTCTATCGTGGTTACGCGCGACAGCGGGGGAACTACGCTTAAAAAAGTGACCGGGGCGACGCGCCCGCATGACATGGTCAAAGACCTTTATTGGTATTTTGAAACGACGGATGCGGGCGGCGCGAAAGGCGTTCTTGTTGTTTTCTCGCCCAAAAATCAGACAGGCACCGCCGCCGATCAGGTCCTGCATATAGTTGTCACCGGCAACATAGATACCTATACGACGGATCTGAATTTGGCGACGGATGGGACTTACGGATGGGACAACACGCAGACGTTGACGATCACGAGCGCCGTGATTATTACGTCGCTTGATGCGGTAATTATTCAAACGCTGGAACTTGATACAAACAATCAGTTTAAAACTTATACATTAACGGAGGAGGCAAGCGCGCCGACGAATTGGGCAACATGGGATCGGCTGAAATATTATATCGTCAGTGGGACAAATTACAATCAGGTTATTAAGATCAGCCCGGAATGGGCGCTGGATCTGATCAAAGTAACGTTCGGTCATGGCGCGCCCTTGGGCACTGAGGACGCATATTACGATTCGGAAATCAAGGCGCCGCACACACTTTCCTTGCCCGCTGGCCATAAGGCGACGGCCAATAATACGGACCTGTCTGAGGTCGTGGATGAAAATGGAGCCATCGCCGCATATCTTGCGGCTTATGGCGCCACCGCGTTCGATGGAATGGTGATAAGTTTTCGGAGCGATCCGCGGGCCGACCCGGCGGCGGCCAATAAAGTATGGATCAGCGACCGCGTAACCGATTTGGAATTTCAGGCAACTTGGTTCACGGCATGGTGGGCGACTGGCGAGATATGGGGCAAAGTTTTGCAACCCGCCGATCACAGTTTGATCGTTGAGGTATCGATGGCTGACGGATCGGGCTGGCCGCTAGCCGTGGAATTCGATTCCATCCGGCAAACATTGGAGGCCATATTTAGCTGATGGGAAGCGTATTCACGATCACCTCGATAATCGAACTCAACGATACCCATAATTATAACCTATGGGTTTTTAAATGCCCGTCGCTAACCGATGACCCGGACGAAACGGTGTTGCCAATTAAAAAGGCGGGCAACACGGTTTACTATCTGGATACGACGAACGGCGGGCCAAACTATTCGGTCATCGGTTCTACGCCATACGATTCGACTGTGCCCGCCGCAGTGACCGCATACCTCGTCGGCAAGGGACCGGGCCAAGGGACGAACGTTTCAACGGAGACAAATTATGGCGATGATACTTTCCGTTCAAAAGAACTTGACCGCTGCGTCCGCACGTGGGAACAGGTTTCCGAGGCGCTGACGAACATCGTGCTGGCGATCCTGCAAACCACGACTAAATGGGAGCGGGCTTGGTACGACGCGGTGCCGGACGGCTGGACCGGGACATGGAATTCGACGAAAGGAAAATATTATTGCTCGCGGACAACGATTACTGAAACCGCCGTGGGCATACCCGTGGGCCTGGCCCTGCATGGCTTATACGATGACGGCGCCGGGGGGCTGGAGAGTCGCCCGATCAGCGATGTCGGTTCGTTCGAGGTCAATGTCGCGGCTGACAGCGGGGCGACGATGAAATTGCTAATCACCGGGTTTGTCCGCGATTATTTGCGGACGCGCGATCACGCCGCGCCGCCGCTGGCGTATGAGTGGGTGATCTATCCAACGGCTTACCGTGAATTTATTGACAGCGATCCGCCGACCGATGGGGAGACGCTCATGGACAGGATGATTAAAGTTTATAAACTAACAACAAAAGATACTATCTCATGGGAAACGCTTGATGCAATAAACGTGCCAACCGGGTATATCGAGGCCAAACGGATTGAATTCGGCGGCACGGGGATCGGCGGCGGCTGGGTGCGCTGGGCGATGGACGCATGGAATCTGCCCGCCTACTCGCGCGTGCCGCGCGGATTTCCAGCCGTGCGGGATTGATTGCCCGGTCAAAATGTTACTTAAAGTGGCTTACTGTCCGTACCAATGTGACTAAAAATGAGAATCCTGTTACGCCCGCCTGATGCGCATCGTCTTACAGAATATTGAATTAATTGAAATTAACTGTTTTATACTTGCTGGCATCATACATGCTACATTATATATCAGGACGAAAGAATAGGAGAAACGAAAATGAATGAGGCGACTTTAAGGGGACTGCGCGAAATGAAAGAGGTGATCAAGCAAGCGGAGAGAAATCCACGTCAGGTATGCTTCTCCTGCATTTGGGCGAAGATGTGTTGCCGCATGGAGAAGGATTTCATGCCGGCAACCGGGTGTATTGCCTGGGGCGAAAAGAGATAGATTTCATGAAAAATGGTGTGACGACAAAAGCCGATCATGATGAAGGACGTTTACGCGATTCAAAAAAACGAAACTGGAAACGAGGCGTGTTCCTTCGCCATGAATCAATCGATGGACTTTGTTGGCCAGTCTATCATGAGTGGCGAGGATCGCTCTCGGATAGATCATATGAGTCGAGAATCGTCAAAATCCATCCTTACATTGGAAAAACTATAATCCAGGCCGAATAGCTGAGGGTGGCCGGATCCCCGGCCAGGACATCGACGAAAAATCTGCCAGAGGAGGAACGATCATGAAGCACGCCGAATATCGCGAACGAGTATTGCAGCTTGAACGTGAACGGTGCGAGGGTAAATTTTTTCGTTTGCCCGTCACTGGCGCGTTGGTCGAAGTGATGGAAGTGCTGACGGCCGGGCTGACCCCGCGCGGTGCGTTCAGTTACTTGGTTCGGAATATCGACGACGGAAAAACCTGGCGATACACGGCCAGAATCAAACAAAGTCGGCTGATGCGGGAGATGAACCGCAGGGTAAAAATGAATTTATAGAGGTGCGATCATGAAAGAAACTCACTACAAATGTGCGCGTGGACCGTGGATTGGTATTTTTGATGGAGAAACTTTTTACCATTACGTCGATGACATTCAAGCCCACCAAAAAAAATTCAATGATGCGATGGGGGTGAACGTGCAATGTGTTTATATCTCGGAACGATTGGCCCTTGCGGCGCCGTTCTTGCTGGCGGCGCTCAAAAATCTATCCGATGAATTTGACCGCTATGATGCGGCCATGACCGCCATCGGGCGCGGCCATGAAGATTTCGGTTTCCACCGCGTGAATGCTCGCGCGGCCATCGCCCAGGCCGAGGGAGATGTAAAAAAATGACTGACAGAAAAAAAACAGAGCTGCACAACGTCCGGTTGACGCCGGAGCAATGGGAGTTTTGCCGAGTGCAAGCGATCGCACTACCGCGCGGCGGCGGCTCGACCTACATCAAAAACTTAATCGAGCGCGAGATGAAATCCCTCGCCCAGGCCAAGGGGGAATAATACGGAAGAAAAAAAATGTAAAATAAAGCTTGACAGGGCGAACCATCAAGCGGATACTACCCGAAGTTTGATGTATTAGGGGCGTTAAAATGGCGACGGTAAAAGTGTTCTCGGGCAAAAAAATTCGGGAATTCCGCGAGTCGGCTGGGCTGTCACAGGTTGAATTAGGCGCGATGTTGGGCCTACTCAACAGGCAACAGATTTCCTATTATGAAATCGGGGCGTCGGTGCCCACGGCCAATCGCCTGGCGGATATCGCCAGGGCGCTGGACGTGCTGGTGGACGATTTGTTTGAAGATAAACAGGTTGAATAACGCAACCTGGAGGAATCTTGATGGAACTCCATTCGATAGCGAAACTTTTCCCGGAAATGACCAAAGAGGAATACCGCGCGCTCGTTGAGGATATTCGAGAAAACGGCGTGCGCCTCCCGGTTATCATCCATGAAGGTAAAATACTGGATGGTCGGCACCGCTGGCAAGCGTGCGAGGAACTTGGTATTCAGTGTCCAACCAAGACGTGGAGCGGCGCGCCTTGGCTCGTGGCGCAGTCGCTCAATCTGAGACGGCGGAATATTAGCGCGGATGGCATCGCCGCGATTCAATCGCTTGCCGCCAAGGAGTTCCCGGAAATCGCAACCGAGATTCGGCAAATAAAAGAAAAGGCGCAGGTGAGTAAGCGCGAGCATGAAGGTCGTCCGAGCAAAATAAGTAAAAATACGACACAAACTAAGGATACTAATATCCTCAGTAAAACAGGCAGGTCATCCACCAAGATCGGTGAAGCAGTCGGAGTGAGTGGCGCCACAATCAGGAAGGTCCAGGAACTCGAAAGGATTGCTCCGGAAAAAATAAAGGCCGTTGCAGAAGGCAAGATTAGCAGCACCAAGGCGCTCAAAGAAGTCAAGCGCGCCGTGCGCGAGGCGGCGAAAAAGGCCGATCCCGACGCGCCCAAGATGTATGAACTCATCCATGCGGATTTCCGCCAAGCCGCAATCGCTGAGAACAGTATCGACATCATCATTACCGATCCGCCATATCCCAAGGAATACCTGTTGCTTTTTGGAGATCTAGGCGCCTTCGCCGCCCGCGTGCTCAAGGATGGTGGGTCGCTCCTGGTCATGGCCGGGCAGTCATATTTGCCGGCGGTTATCGCAGCTCTCCAACGGAGCATGGAATATCACTGGACGATGGCATACCTTACACCGGGCGGTCAGTCTGTGCAACTTTGGCAACGCAAAATAAACACTTTTTGGAAACCCGTCTTGTGGTTCGTCAAGGGCGAATATAAGGGCGATTGGTCGGGGGATGTAGTCAAAAGCAACCCGAACGATAATGATAAGGATTTCCACGGGTGGGGCCAGTCCGAAAGCGGGATGGCCGATTTAATGAAGCGGTTTGTTTATCCGGGCCAAACGGTTCTCGATCCATTCCTGGGCGGGGGAACTACCGGCGTCGTGGCTCTGAAATCGGGATGTAAATTTATCGGGATAGATTCTGAAAAAGAGGCGGTTGACCGCTCGGAAAAGCGGCTGAGTGAATTATGATGGACGCGAAAGCGGAAAATACGTTTTGGCGAGATGGCGCGTTGAGCCTTCGGCACAAAAAATGGGGGTACGACTTGCCCGCGTTAGATATGGATTTCCTCATGATCGAGTACGATCATGGAATTCCAGTGGCGTTGATAGAGTATAAACGTGAAACGACCGAAGCCATAGCGCCAACACATCCATCATATCGGGCGTTTAAAAAACTTGGCGATCTTTCAAAATTGCCCGTTTTCACGGTTCGGTATGCCATGAATTTCTCTTGGTTTTGGATTTTTCCGATGAATGATTTGGCGGAAATATGGATTCCGCCGTACTCAAAAATAACGGAAAGCGAATACGTCACGTTCCTCTATTTTTTGCGCGGGCGTTCGGCGCCTGAAAGCGTTCTGGCCTCGCTCGTGGGGTTGGAGGTAAAACCGTGAACCCGATCATGATATTCGGCCATAGGCCGGACGATTTAATAGAAAGGAGCTTTGTTGTCAGTGCTTTGGATCAGGGCGGTGGCGCGGCGCGTCAAAATCAAATCAACCGATCCTTTCTCAGTTCAGTTCAATGCCAAACAAATGGGCCGTTCGGCCCGTTCATTTGCCCGCGCCGCCGCCAAAAGTTTCCGCCGGTCATAGACCGGCCCAATTCACAAGCGCCATTGAGCGCGGAAAGGCAAGTCGGCGCTCCAGCAGGGAGTCAATGGGGAACAATCAATAAGGCGAACAAAATCAACCGGCCCGGCGCGATCTGATTCATGGGGCGCCGGGCCGGTCAAAAAGGCATGGAAAATGAAAGTAGGCAACACAAAAATTGAAGAATATGTCGATCTTGAGTTTCTCTGCAAGCTCGCCGTAATCGGTAAAGTTAGGCTCTTAAGCAATCAAATTACGGTTGAGTCAGGAAGATGTGACGGGGACGGATTGCTTGATTTCAGAAATCTATCGGGCATGGACTTTCCAAAAAATTGTTTCGTAGAAACAGCATGGGCGCGAGACAGTATCGTTTCAATCACTTTTCGGTTTGTGCCAATAGCCAAGAAAGAAATGCGTGATGAGAAAAATTGAGCAAATACAATTCGCGCCGATGACGCGCGCCGAACGGCGCCGCTCCCCGATCACAGGTGATGTGTTTCAGCCCGGTCCAATGACCGTCCGCTGTTGGATTTGCGAGAGGGTACTTTGGCGCTACCTCGTGCCATTCGCCTTGGGTGCGCTGATCGGGTTCCTATGCACTTGGATATGGAAAGGATGGTAATAATATGGATAAAAGGATACGGGCGGTAAATTCCTGGAATTACGCGACGCATGTTATCATCGGAATAGACTCCGAGGCAGAAACCGCGATCAATCCAACCGCATTTGGTGTGATCGCCAACGAGTACGGCGTGGATCTAATTCTCAGCCGTTTGTCAGACGATCATTTAGGACACGCTGCGACCAAGGCGGAAGCTAAGGCCGGACGCGAAGCCGCGGTGTCGTTTTTGCGACAATGGGCGGACGCATTGGATTTTTAAAATTTGGGTAGCGAAAAGAATCAGGATTGAAAAAGGAGGACGAAATGAGCGAACAAATACAGGCCGCGCCATCGGTGCCGGTCGAGAAAACCGCCTCGCAACTCGTGCGAGAACACGCACAAGAACTCGCCAAGACGCAAGCGAGTATCCGTATTCGGGCGAATATGGCGCTCGAACGCAATACGACGTGGGGGCGCGACGTGAGCGAAGCGGTGCTGGCCGCGCTGAATACTATGGCTGATGAATTGGGATTATCCGTTTCCGCTGGAGACGTGATGATGCTCGGGGGGCGAGTTTATATTTCGCTTCAAGGTCGGCTAAAAGTCGCCCACCGGGAAAAGGAATTCAGGGGTTTTTTGCTCGATGAATTCCTTCCAAAAGACCAGTGGCTATTTTGGGGCGTCCGGGCTGACGCCGAATTTGCCTGGAAAACATCTATCGGTCGCGGCGAGATGGTTTTTACTGAGGTCGGCTGGGGCGGCGGGAGCCGCGAACAGCAGGCGAACCAGGGCAAGGGCCAGCCCGTCGCGAAGCCATTCCCGGCTGAAATGGCGCGGGCGCGGGCGCGGGCGAGATCTCTATCCCTGGCATTCCCGGTCGGCGTCCCATCGGTTGAAGAGGTGGGCGTGCAAGAGGGGATTGAGATCCCGGAGGAATTCATCCAGAAGGTCATGGGGATGGGGGCCATTCCCCACGCCGATCCTGCGGCGTTTTCGATCCCGGAGTCTGAAACCGTCATGGTCGGGGCTGAAAATGTGGGAACGATGGCCGTGGGGGCGTCCGTTCCGCAATCCGGGTCAAGCTCCGCCCCGCCCACCTCGGAGGCCGCCAGCGCGCCCGCGGCGAGTCCTGCGGCCAATTCCGAGCCGGTAAAGCGCCGGGGCCGTCCGGTCGGATCGCTCAACAAGGCTTCGGCCCAGCCGTTCGAGATGCCGGCCAGCCCGGACGCACCCGCGCCCGAGCCGCTGCCCGCCGCGCTCCCGGAAATCGGCTTGGTCGCGTCGGGGGCGAGCGTCGAACCGTCACCTGTCGCTGAGCCGATTCCAACCGAACTCGTCATGGTGACCAGTGAGCCGCCACCACCGCAATATCAGGCGCGGCTGACTGAGCTCGGCTGGAAAACCGGGGGAACGCGGACGACCTGGATCGGACCACTGTCGGATGCCAATATCACCATCGCCAAAATCTGCGAGGCGCAGCCGTGGTTTGAAAGCACGGTGAAACGATGAGCGAAAACATGGATATTGCTCCACTGATTCCCTTTGAGCCTGCGGGTTTGCCCGAACGGATCGCCGCCAGCGTCCCGGCTTTCGTGCCAACCGATTCCGAATTGCTCAGCACATCTAAAGCTATCGGATTTGTGGCGAGCGATCAGGATTACACATTGATGCTCAAGCTCGCCGGGAACCTTGCCAGCGAACAAAGACAAGCTGATAAGCATTATAAACCGTATGCTGACATGGCCAACAAGCTGCACGACCGAATCGTGGCCATGCGTGATGGGATCGTCGGGCAATACAGATCGGAAATCACCCGACTGAAAAACATGGCGCTAGCCTATGATGCCGAGAAAGAGCGCAAGGCGCGCGAGGAAGCGGCTCGGCGCGAGGCCGAGGCGCGGCGCGTGGCCGAGGCCGAACGCCAGCGGATCATAGCCGAGGCGCGCCGGCAGGCGGAGGAACAGGAGGCGAAGCGGCGGGAGGCCGAAGCCGCTGCGGCTCTGGAGCGCAACGAGCAACGGCGCTTAGCTATGCAGAAGGAGGCCGCGCGCCAAGCACTTGAAGCGGCGGCGACAATCGAGCGGGCGCGGCAGGAAGCCGAAGCCGTCCAGGCCGCGCCTATCGTCATGCCAACGGTCCATACACCGCCCGCATCCGAGACCGGGGCTAGTCAGCGGAAAATCTGGAAATGGGAATGCAGAGACATGGTGCTGCTTATGCGCGCGGCCATCGAAAACCCGGCGGCCTATCTCAAGTATTTCTCGCTCAATGAAAAACTGATTGGGGCGGAAGTCACCAATCAGGGCGAGAAATTCAACCTGCCAGGAATTGAAACGTGGCAGGAAACGGGTATGTCGATTAGGAGGTCAAAACCATGACCGGTCAATCGCAATCACCGCACCGGGCCTCTAATATGTTTCGGACGCGGCTGTGTCCGCCGTCACCGTACCGTGAAGCAGCCATGCCCGACATGCCGCCGGGCGAGGCGGCTGAGGAAGGGACGGCGGGCCATGCCGCCGTCCCGCGGGCTTATCAGTTTGGCGATTACAGCGGCCTATCGCCGGACTTGGCTGGGGCCGTGCGGAAATGCGTCGGGCACATTACGCCACTCGCGGCGATGGCCGAATGCCCGAACTATGTTATTTTCGAGCAACTCATTCCTGTCCTCGACTCGGATGGGAACCGGATCATCGAGCGGGATGTGACACCGGATTTTGTTGTGCTTACCGAAAGTTTTAATATTTTCCGAGATTACAAATTCGGTCGCCTAGAACCACAATTCGCTGCCGGGCATGACCTCCAACAATTGACCTATGCCGTGGCCATTCATGCCTTTTATGGCAGCAGGCGCCGCGTCCAAGGCGGCCGGTTTCACCCTCGCCTTTTCACGCACGACGATCAAAGCGACCTCGTTGAATTCGAGGGCGATGATGACTACTGGCGGGGTCTGGAAACCGCGCTCAAGGCGATTGTCGCGCGGAGCAAGCCCGACGCACAGGCCGTCGCCGGGACAACGCAATGCCAGTATTGCAAGGCGGCACCGATCTGCCCGGAATATCAGGCGTGGATTGGCCGGGCGGTCGAACATGTAGCCGCCTGCAACGACGTGCTGACACCGGAAGTCATGGGCCGGGCGCTCGTGCTGTGCAAGGCCGTCCACGCCGCCGACACGCGCGCCGATTGGATAGAGGATCAGGCCCGCGATGCGATCATTCATGGGATTGTCATACCTCATCCCGATGGTGGTATCTGGATGTTGAAAAACGGCAAGCCCAGGCGATCAATCGAGGATACGTTGGCCGCGGCCCAGGCGCTCAGTGCCGCTGGGATGCCCGCCGAGGCGATTATATCGGCCTGCAAGCTTGGGATTGGCGCGTTGGAAACAGCGCACAGGGCAGTGACCGGTCTCAAGGGCAGGGCGGCGAAGGACGCGCTGGAAGCGTCGCTCGGCAACCTGATAGTCGTCAAACATGATCGCCCGTCGCTCATACGAGTGACTGACATTGACTTGATTGAAGAATAATTAAATGGAAAACGGAAGCGGATTACTCCAAGGGAGGTCGCGTTCGGTGGCGCCGCCCGCGACGCGCGCCCTTCCAGTCCATCTCGTAGCAGAGGTGGTCCCAGGACGGCGCATGGAGGACCTGATCCTGCCCAAAGAGGCCGAGCAGGCCGTTCGTGATCTGGTGGAAGAGCAACATCGTGCCGATCTGCTGCGTTCCTATAGCCTGGAGCCGCGCAACCGTGTGTTGCTGGCTGGGCCGCCTGGAAATGGGAAGACCTCGCTGGCCGAGGCGATTGCCGACGCGCTAAACGCGTCAATGCTTGTGGTGCGCTACGAGGCGGTCATTGGGAGCTACCTCGGCGAAACGGCGCAACGGATCACGCAGGTGTTCGAACATGCCCGCTCGCGGCAATGCGTGCTGTTCTTTGACGAGTTCGACGTAATCGGCAAGGAGCGGGGCGACATCCACGAAACGGGTGAGATCAAGCGCGTGGTGAGTTCCCTGCTTTTGCAGATCGACGCCTTGCCAAGTTACGTGGTCGTGGTTACGGCGAGTAACCATCCGGAATTACTCGACAGAGCGGTATGGCGACGTTTCCAGATTCGTCTCGATCTGCCGGCGCCGAAGCAGGGGCAGATTGAAGAGTGGTTCCGCCGTTTTGAGAAGCGCACGGGCCACGCCTTGGGTCTTATGCCGTGCAGACTAGCCCAATGTTTGAAGGGACTGAGTTTTGCCGAGATCGAGGATTTCGGGACAGACGTGCTGCGGAGAGCCGCCCTGAGCCAGCCGGATGCAAACATTAAGAAGATTGCCGAGCAATGCCTGGAACAATGGAGGAAGCGATTCACGCTGACAAACGCGGAGCCAAGTGAGGAGGGTGCGATTTGATCGTCACGAAACAAGATCGCCCGTCGCTCGTGCGGGCAATGGATGAAAATCTGATCGAGGAACAATGAATTTGGGTGGCGCAGTACGGAGGCGCGTACTCAGGAACAGGGCTGGTCCCGACGGTGCAACTCCGGATAATTAGCAGTCTGTGAAGGCCGGTCCAGGTTGGTTCGACTCCAACCGCCGCCCAATTAAAAAATTTTACAAGAAGGAGGAATTAAATGAGCGAACCAACAAAACTCGACCGCGAAGGCATATTCCGTGTCGCGCCGCTGGAATTCGGAATTACCGAGGGCAAAGATGGGAGCCTATCCGTCGGGATTGCCATCAATTTCCAAATCCTCGCCCAGTTGGGCGATAACGGCCAGTGGATTGATTGGGGAGCTTATAATGTGGTTTGCGAAGGGACATTTTACATTGTTGACCGGACTGGGTTAGTCCAGGAAAAACAAGTGAAATCCCTAATCGCCGCACTCGGCTGGACTGGCGCTCTCGAACAATTCGCGGACCCGGCTTGGGTGCCGTTGAAATGCCAAATTAACGTCAAGCGCGAGTCTTATAACAATGCGGATCGCTATCGGGCGGCCTGGATCAATCCTTGGGATTTCAAACCCTCGAAAATGTACGGTGTCGAACCGGCGCGTTTGGCGGCGCTAAAAACTCGGCTTGATGCGGATTTGTGCGCTATTGCGCGTGGCGAGACGCTACCGAAGGCCGTTGCGCCGCCGGGACCGCCACCCGACATGGATGATGCGACTTTACCATTTTGAGGATAGCGTTGGAGGTATAAATTGAAATTATACGTCTGGACCCCTTACCGAGCGCAGGCCGGTGGACTGAGGGATGCGCATGGCCGCAACGTCCAGGGAGGCACGGCCCCAAAGCGCGTTTTGGTAATTGCGCCACAATTACTCCTAGAGGCTATAGCGCGCGGAACGGAGCGAGCCGGTGGAAGGCCGGCAACAAGTTTGGGCGGCGAGGTAGCGATAAGGGCGCGGACAGATGACACACCAACCTAACGGCATCGTGTGCCTCCTCGTTTCCCACCGCGTCTCGCCGAGATCCTCGCCGCCCAAAACAAATTCCGCATGCGGCGGCCTCCACCCATCAAACGGCCCGGAAGCGGAACCGATGCGCATCGGTAAGAGCCGCCGCCTAAATTTATATCGAGGGTGAATTACGGAACCGACAAAAAAAATACACGAATCGCTAATCGTGCCGTCTGATCCTCAGACCTGTTTTTTGTGCGGCAGAGTATTGCCATGCCGCGCATGGACGAAGGACCGGACGGGTGCTATTTTATATTGCCGGGCGTGCGCATCGGACATCGGCGGGCCACGAAAAAAATGGCGACACATTTTGGTCGTGCACGATCCGCCGATTGCTTCGCGCCCGCTGGACCGGACTTCCGAGCCAACATTGGGCGGAATCAATCAGCGGGCGCAGGACGTGCTCGATACGGCGGGGGGCCATAGGTACAAATACGGATACGCTCAGGGCCGGGGAGTGAAAAAATGAAGTCATTTCGGATTAGTCATATTTGCGCTTTGTGCGACCACCGGCCCCTCGGCAAATTTTGCACAATCTGGCATTCATTGCTCCCCGATATTCTGCACCACATCGGACACATGACTTTATATACATCGCTTTCCAAGAACATTCGCGGCATCTATGTTGTGTTTTTGATGGAGACCGTTTCTCAAGATTGTACGGCCCCCACCACGTTCCCTTTCCACAGTCCACGCAAACAAGAATCGTGCCGTGTCCATGTAAGCGATTGTGAGTTGCGCGATCAAGAATCTCTAGATTCTCTGGATGGTTATCGCGTCGGTCGCCATTTTTGTGATGGACGATTTCATTGGGTAGAAGCCGTCTTCCGATCAATTTTTCCATGGTTTTTCGGTGAACGTATTGACCTTTTTTGTGATTTACTTCATTCCTGCATAGTTCGTATTTTCCGTTCATTTCGGTCTCCTTTTCTGAGGATAATTATACCGCAACACAACATATCTTTGCAAGTAAATTATCTGTGTCCGCAGGATGAGTTGGCGTTGGAATTCAAAGAGGTGAAATCATGAATTTTAATGAAGCAAGATCGGCCGTCCATGATGCAAAGAATACCATCGACACCGCCGACCTGATCGTCCGTGAATTGGCATCGATAATGATCGGACGGTTGCGTGCGGCCAACGTTTGGTGTTCGGATCTGAAAAAATTAAAAAGGGAGTTGCAGGATTTCAATGCGAGTACAGGAAAATGGATAGATAGAACATGAGCAATAGACTTAAATCTCGAAGAGGATAAAACCATTGCCGGATTTCACGAGAGGGATGAAAACGATATGAAAAATGACATACCGATTGTCGAAGGCGAACTGTTCGATAGCACTGAACTGCGGCCAATACCTGACGTCTGCTGGATGGTTCGCGCGTATTACGCGCTTGGAGAATATTGGAAAACATTTCCCAAAAATTATACCTGTGAGGATGCGGCGCGGACGGCGGCGATAGCTTTGCCGAAATGCTGGATTTTCCAGCAAATAATCAAAATCCCCGGCGGCACGAAAAGAATTGAAACGAGGCGCGCAAATGACTGACGACAAAAATAGTAAGCTGCTGATTTATCTCATCGGGCCGCTGAGCAACGGCGGAACGGCGCACGAGGCAACAATTTACCGTAATACACACAGCGCACTAAAAACAGGAAATGAACTCATGGGATGCGGGGTTTTTGTCTTTATTCCACATTTATCCACGTATTTCGATGGTCGGTATCCAAAGAATTACGAGTATTGGATGGAATTTGATTTGCGTATTCTCTCTCATTGTGACGCGGCATTCCGTATGCCGGGCAAGTCGGCGGGCGGAGATCGTGAGGAGGCGTTTTGTATGGAGCGTGGAATCCCCGTATTTCGGGATATTGAAAAATTGAAGGAGTGGGCGAAACCGTGACCCACGATCTCAAATGCTGGCCGGAGTATTTCCGTCCGATCATGAGCGGACAGATGATGGCGTGTCTGCGCGTCAACGACCGCAATTATCGGGTCGGCGACACGTTGCGTCTCAACGAATATGTTCCTGGAGGATTTGGATATACCGGCGATTTTGGATTTGTGGTGATTACACATGTCGTCATCGGCGGGCCGCATGTGCCGGAAGGATTGGCGCTATTATCGCTGAAACTCATAAAGGATGAAAATGATGGGTGAGAAAACAGGTATATCTTACGCCGATCACACGTTCAGCCCGTGGTGGGGATGCGCCAAAGTATCCCTTGGCTGCAAAAACTGTTCTGCCGAGACTGTCGCGAAACGATTGGGTGTTTTTTGGGGGCCGAACGCGCGACGTATGCCCATTGCTGAATCCACTTGGCGGCAACCGCTGGCTTGGGATCGCAAGGCCGCGCGTGATGGCGTCCGGCGCCGTGTGCTGACATCGATGTGCGACGTGTTCGAGGATAGGCGCGATCTGGATATTTTCAGGATGCGATTTATAACCTTGATGGAACGCACGCCCAATCTCGACTGGCTTCTCCTGACCAAACGCCCTGAAAACATGGTGCCAATGACTGGCTGCTGGAAAAAATGGCCCGATAACGTATGGGCTGGCGCGACCGTGGAAAATCAGGAGATGGCCGATCTTCGCATCTCCCCGTTGCTCGAAGTCCCGGCGCGCATGCTGTTTCTGAGTACCGAACCGCTATTGAATTCTATCGATTTCGATGGTTGTTGGCTGGCGAAATTAGATTGGATCGTCATCGGTTGTGAGCGCGGTCGATATCGGCGCCCCTGCCCGCTAGCATGGGTTGAAAGCATCGTCGCTCAGTGCCAGACGGCGGCGGTGCCGGTGTTTGTAAAACAATTAAACATTAATGGACGTGTAAGTTACAACCCCGCGGAGTGGCCGGAAAATTTGCGGATCATGCAATACCCACAGGAGAAATCATGAAAAACCCAAATAGGACGAGAAGGCCGACCGTGGGTGAAAGGGGAGGGGAATGGGCGCGAGCGAATGAACCTGGAGGCCATTACGGTTGGACGGTTCAGATGCCCGATGGAAGAGTGGTCAGTGAATACGTCCGTTCAACACCGCAAAAAACGAAGGCTGCATTTCACAAGGATTTCCAAACCCAAACGTTTAAACATTATGAAAACATTGGTTTTAAATGCGTTAAAATCTTAATATTTGTAATTGATTCTGGGGGCGATTATGTCAGATAATATTGAACCGATTTACGAAACGCTGGCGAAACTCGGCGCTCAGGTGCCGGCTGAGGATTGGAATAAAGTCCCGGTTGATAATAACCGTCGGATTTTTTGTTGTGCGGAGTGTGGCGACGAATCAGATGAATCCGAATTGTGCTATCCATTAGAAAAAATTAAAGGGAAAATCTGTCCCGAATGCCGGGGTGAATTTACCGGCCGGTATTCGATTGAGATCATTCATGTCGTAACATTGGATGCTTTCAAAAGGAGTGAATCATGAGTGCAAAATCGTGGCTCGGGCAGGCGTATCCGACGCCGGCCGCCGAGTGTCCAAAGTCGAAAGCCCTGGAACACACGCTTTTGAAATGGCGGCACATTACGCCATCAATGTTGAAACGACATGGATTGAAAAAGAGTCATGCCTGTATTCTTGATAAATTCGACAATGAGATTTTACGAATCGGAGCGGGTTCATGCGCGCTTTGCATTTATTATAACCATGACATAAGTTGTCGATCAAAAGATGGCGAACAATGCCCTATTTTTAAAGCTCGCAACACCCGTTGTCACAGTGGTTATCGTCCTCCTTACTGTATTTGGTTATTCGAAGACGATGCCCGCCCGATGATTGAATTAATTCGGAAAACGATCCGAATACGGGACAAGGTTTAAATTAAGAAGCGACATCTTTTAAAAATGAAAGGAGCAATAGAATGGGAGCGATAGAAAAATCGATGGACGGCGAGCCGATGGGTCTGCCGGATGGAAGCGAGTTTAAGACGATGAGTAGCGCGGATAAGTATTTTCTTTTCAGCCAACCATTTAAATCGCCAGATGTAGCTAATGCCGCAATCGATGCGTTTCGATTGGACGTTGAATCCGCACGCGAAAAATACGGCATAGCCGATGTCCTGGTTATTGTGAGAGTGCCGACGCGCTATCCCGACGGGCTGGGAACCGCCGAAACCAATTTTTCATGGGGGGATGTCCAGGAACGAGAGGCGATGGCCGCGCGCGCCTTGGGCGCAATCCAAGCCGAACGCCGGGCGATGATTAATAAATTATTGGCGGGCGGAAAATGATAACAATCGCAATCGATTCCAGAGAACAAAGACCCCTCCAATTTTCAGATGCGGTCCAGACTGTCCGGGGAACGCTTTCGGTTGGGGATTATTCAATCCTCGGCCTGGAAGATCAGGTTGTCATTGAGCGCAAGAGCCTGGGGGATTTGCTCGGCTCCATTACGTCGGGACGCGAGCGGTTCGTGAAAGAATTGCGCCAGCTTCGAGCCTTCCAGTTCGCGGCCCTAGTTGTGGAAAGTAGTTGGTGGACCATCGAAAGTGGGATCTACGGCGTGCCGTCTGGTGTACATCCAAATTCAGTTGTGGGTTCACTTATGAGTTTTGTAATCAAATACGGCGTGGTGCCGATCCTGGCCGACGATCACGATACCGCGGGGCGGCTGGTCGAACGGCTGCTTACGAACTACGCGCGGATTATAGAAAAGGATTACAGGGCGCTGGGCGCGGCACCAACAAAGGAAGATAGACCGTAAAAAGCAATATGAAGGAGAGCAAACATGAACTGTCTTGATTGCAAATACGCCAGATGGTATAAAACCAAAAACGGGAGAATGCATCAATCGGGTGATGGGACATGCCAGTGGAAATATCCCGTCATCGTATTGCCCGTCGCTTTTTATTTTTGGCAATGGAGTGGGAAAATGCCGGAACCGAGTGGCGGTTTTATTAACCGTCATAAACTACGCGAGTGCCCGGCGGCGGAAGCGATTGAAATAAAAGCGGAAACAAATGAATAAATTAAAGGTCGGTAGTTTATTTTCCGGTATTGGCGGCATCGATCTTGGATTTGAGAGGGCGGGTTATGAAATCGCGTGGCAAGTTGAAATCGATCCGTGGTGCTGCCGTGTGCTCGAGCGCCACTGGCCCGGCGTCCGGCGGTTTGGAGACATCAAACAATGCACAGCCTTGAACCCGTCGGTGTCATTGTCTTTGGAAGTCCCTGCCAAGACCTCAGTTGCGCCGGAAAACGCGCCGGGATCGTCGATGGCAAAGCCTCTCAATTGTTTTGGGAAGCCGTCAGGATTGTGGGGGAGATGGCTACCGCAACACGGGGCCTTTATCCCAGAGTCGCTATATGGGAAAACGTTGCAGGGGCTTTTTCCTCCACGAAAGGACGAGATTTTGAGATTGCTATCGACTCGCTCGCCCGAATCGAGACTTCCGCGGGCCGGTTGTTTAGATACGTCGAGTGGGGAACTTTACGAGCTTCGTACTTCGGCTACCCGCACAAAAGGGAAAGGGTATTCGTTATGGCCTACCGCACGGGGCGAGGATTCGGAGAGTTGCGGCAACCATCCGGGGGCGGTGGACAGTCTGACGGGGGCGGCGGGGATATGGACCACGCCAAGGACGATTACAGGCGGGCCGGAATCGGCGATGTGGCAGACACCGGCAGCGGACAGCTTCAGGAGCCGCGGCGGGGATCGGATCAACGAACAGGGCCTGGATCAGCAGGCGAGATTTTTTCCGACGCCGGGGGCAAACGATTACAAGGGAAGCGCGAAATTAGGCCAGAGGCGTGGCCAGTTGGACGAAGCGGCGGAACAGAAATTCCACATGCCCCTCCCGGCCCCGGAGACCACATCGCCTGGGCCGCAATCCTCGAACGCTGGCCCTGGCTCGCACCGGCCATCGAAAAGGCGCCTCTCGCCTATTTTCGTCAGTTGGCTCATGGGCTTCCCTCTGGGCTGGGCAATGCCCGAACCATATGGAAACGCCTTAACCAAATGTATCGAATACTTAACAAAAATAGGCGGCCAGCGTTAAAGGCATACGGGAACAGTGTTTTGAGCGATTGCACCGAGTGGATCGCCCGGAAAATAATTAAACATGTTTCCATGTAGTTCCGTGTTTTATGTGCGATATAGTGGGTGTACTAACATGAAAGAGCTTTGCGATTACTTTTTGAGATGTTCCAATAGAAAGCAAGTCCTTGATTTTTGGAATATCAAATTCACGAAGTTTTGCGGTGTGAACCTTAGATCCCCGAGGCCGAGATTCTGGATGGATGCGCGATCCGTTTCTGTCTCCACATGGTGCAAGCCCATTTTTGATGGCATTGATCATATTTTCCGTATGGGTGACATACTCAAGATTTCCCAAATAATTATTCGTCTTGTCTCCATCATGACCAATATGATTAACCTCCATTCCTTCTGGACAAGGGCCAACAAATGCAAGCAATACCAAACGATGTGTCATGTGGGAGCGACATTTCCCATTTTCGTGCAGTCTAATATATTTGTATCCAACCCATTGTGTTCCCTGCCTAAGTATTCTTGGTGTTTTTATTTTGTTGTTTTTGTTTATAAAGCTGCGCACTTGGCCAAGGTTGGATACTTCGTATCGTCCCTCGTAACCGGGAATGGGTTTCCAGATTTCTTGCGGTTCGGCGAAATTCGGAGTAAGCTGTTCGGTAGTCATGTGGCGAATCTCCTTCTAAGATTCAAAACGTGGTTAGAGCGGCCTTGGGCTGTAATCCCTTGGTCGCTCGTTCCATTATGCACAATCCATTATCTTAATCAAGCGGAATACGAAACCCAACAACCTCTTTGAAACGAAAGGAAAAAATGAAATGGTAAAACGTACCGAGCAATCGGAAATCCCTGTGTGTGATTGTTTTACAGAAAGTGTAATCGCTATGGAGGATAAGACCATGACACAAAATGAAATTCTTGCTCAAAAGTTCGCGACGGCCGAGGGCGTCGGCGACTGCCTGCTTACTTCGCGCGAGGTCGGCTTGATTATCGGCAAAAGCGCCATTGCAATCGCGGCCGATTTATGCCGGAACAAATTCCCGATCACCCCGGTCAAGCTCGGCAACCGCAATCGGTTTCGGCTGTCTGACGTGCGCGCGTTCCTGGCTGGCACGGGCGAGAGGGTTGGCCGATGACTACCATGCCGGGGCAGCTGCCAGGGCCGCCGGGGCAGCTGCCAGGGCGAGACAGGCCGACATCATCCGAGAAATGATTCAAAATCCGTGGGCGAAAAAATGATCGGCGATTCGCAAAAACGAGACCTTTTCCGGCGCGCGTTCGAGGCCGGCGGGCGAGCGGCGGAGGAAGGCTGGTCGCTCGCGGAAAATCCATATCCCGACGGCCCGGATCAGGCGAGCGCGGAGCGAAACCTCGGCTGGTTCTGGGGCTGGCAAACGTGGCATGAAGGACGCCGGGCATGGCAAAGAAAACACGAAAGACGGTCGGGTAAATTTAGCTATCAACGAGAGGGAAAACGGCGAGGATATCAACCATGAGAATAAGGACAATCAAGCCGGAGTTTTGGGCCAATGTGGAGTTATCTTCTGTATCCGAAACAGCCTGCCTCTTGGCTATTGGCCTGCTTAATTTTGCGGATGATGAAGGATATTTTATCTACAACGAAAAACTGATTAATTCAACCTTATTTCCGATACGGGAAGGCTACATTACCACTCCCGTAGCCCTTCAAGAACTACTGAATATCGAGTATATAAAAATGTTCACACCAAAACCATCTGTGAAAATTGGTTTAGTAGTGAACTTTAAGAAGCATCAAGTGATCAATCATCCAACTCCCAGTAAAATCAAGTGTTTGGCGCTACCGGAGCGTTACCGTAACGATCCGGTAGCGATCCCTTCGCGCGCGCGTATGGAAGGGAAGGGAAGGGAAGGGAATGTACATCCACATCATGTGGAGGTGGATGAGGCGGATGAGGCAGAATTTCAATTATTCATTTCTGCCTATCCGAGCAACAAGCGCCGGGGCCTTCAGGAGATCAAAAAGGCTTGGGCGACGATGACCGCCACCGAGCGCCAATCGTCCACCAAAAACCTGCCGGCCTGGCTCGCCTTCCACGAGTGGAAAAAAGAGGGCGGTCGGTTTATCCCCCAAGCCCTCGCTTACCTCATCGACCGGATCGGAAACGATCCACCGCCTGGAGAATCAAATCTATCAGCGGCGCCAAAAAATACAGAAAGACCAAAACCCATCGAAAATCCATTTCGTCCCAAGCGCGAACATTTCGCGACTCAATCCGAGTGGGAGGATTATTGCCGGGACGCCGAAATTGACCCACAAACTGGAATTGCGATTGAGGCGCCATCGGTAAACGCGCCGGGAGTAGCCGAGAAATGACTGTAGCGGGCAAAAAGGGGGCGAGGTTGATCTTCCCTGCCTTTTTTGAATTTAAACGCTACCACGGGCAAGGAATCGAGCGGCGTCTGCGCGAGGTCCGCTGTGAAAGGGTAGGGAGTGTGATTTGATAGGCCGGGGCATGCGCGAAAGGCACGGGGGTGCATTTGATAAGCCGGGGGTATGCAATCGGGCATGCCCCTACGCGTCATGGGATAGGGCAGTATGGGCATGGCAATGGCAATAGATATAGACGCAGTAAGCGCAATAGTGTTATATAAGACATAATGCTCAAGCATATTGCAAGCGCATAGATCACACACAAAGCGCGAGGAGGGGGCATAGGGCAAGGGAGCAGGACAGGATGTATGAGTTAAATCAATGAGTGAGATGGGCAATGCGTAATAAACTAAATGGTAAGGATTAGATGATGATGATGTATGAGACAAACAAAATAGTAAGCGCGAACCTATCTTGGTTGCCATCACAACCTAAATGTTATGGGTCCTCCAAAAGGGGACGCCGGGGCGCGCCGTTTTTGTATGGCCTATTTTGACGATTTATTGGACTACCTTTTAGGTTGCTTAGCTTACTGGTCTACTTCCTAGGCCACTTTGATTTTTGAAAGGTAAATATATGTCAGAAATAAGAGATACGGAAAATATGGCTTGCAAAGACGTTGCGGCATTATTTCGGGTAACGCCGCCGGCGGTCGGTCTTTGGGCGCGCGGTGGATGCCCGCGTTCGGCTGAGGGGCGGTATGATTTGACTCAGGTCATCGCTTGGCGGATGGAGCGGTTGCGGGCCGAGCTTGAGGAATTGAGTGGGCCGCCGAGTGCGTCGGTCGAACGCTGGCAGGCGGCGCGGGCAGGGAAGGCGGAGCTTGAGCTTGAGCAGCTTCGGGGGGAGCTGGTTTCAAAAGCCGAGGTTGAAGCCGGGCGTGTGCAACGGATCAGGGAAATAAAACGGGTTCTGTTTGGCGTGCCGAAGAGTATGGCGGCGAAACTCGCCGCGATTGAGGATCGGGTTGTCATTGAAGATTTGTTGACCAAACGCATGAAGGAGGTATGCGCGACGTTCGCGCGGAAGTAATATGAGTGATGAATATAATCCCAAGCAGTATTTCAATAATGGGGGCATCTTGAAGTATGGAGAGAATCTAACAAAAGATCAAAAGGAACGACTAAAAAACGGCGAAGTGTTTACCTTGCTTAATCAAGACGGTCGGCCGTGGAAACATGTATTAATGGATAGCTTTGATGTGATTAGGTCGGGCGTGATAGGCGAAACGAATTATATAGGAGTCAGAGTGGAATAATGGGAAACAAAATGAGATACCGTTTGCTTGAACGTAATGGAAGGTATCGAGTTCAGTTCCAGAGGTTTTTCTTTTGGTGGACAGTCCAATGTATTGTATGTTTGACGCGCCCGCCGATTTATAAACCGATGGAATTTGATTCAATGGACGATGCCCTTGAATGCATAAAAACTATTAGTATTGCGAGTTCAAAATGGCGTGTTGTTGAGTGTTCGTGTGAAAAGTAAAACGCAATCCATTTGGTCGGATGCCGAGCGCCGGGCGTGGGATGTCTCGCGGTACGCAACGATCAGCGCATGGGCGATGGATACTATCGTCCTGCCGCCGACGACGCCGGAGCCGGGGCCGCTGGACTTGGGCCGGACGCCCTATCTGATCCCGATCTTGGATGCCATCGGTGCGCCGTGGGTGCGCAAGATAACATTCATCGCGGGATCGCAGATTGGAAAAACCACGGTTGAAATTATCCTCGCCGGCTGGGCGATGGCCGAGCATCCTACTGAGATGCTTTTTTTGATGGGCCGGGCCGAGGACGCCGAGACGTTGGCCGTGAACCGTGTCAAGCCGATCATTGAGTGCTCGCCGCGCTTGATCGAACTGGTGACATCGGTTTCCCGGCAACTCAAGCGGGATCGAATCGAGGTGAACGGCGCCGCGATTTATTTTGACACGGCGACGAGCAAGGCCGCGGTGTCGAGCAAGCCCATTGAAATTTTGCTGTGCGACGAAATGCACCTTCATCCAGTATCCCTGGGCGGTGAAGGATCGCCCTATCACCTCGGCGAGATGCGCGTGTCAAATTATCCGAGCGGCAAGATCATCGATACCAGCACGCCGACGGACGCCGAGATGTTGGGCTGGGTTCATTTCGAGCAAGGCACGCAGCACGTTTGGCATATCCGTTGCCCGCATTGCGGCGGATTGCAAATTTACAAGCTGGCGAGCATTAAAATTCCGGACGGAGAGCGCAACCCGCAACGGATGCGGGCGCTCAAGCTGGCGTGGTATGAGTGCGAAAAGTGCGGTGTGCGGATCACTGAACTTGAAAAAGACAAAGCCCTTCGCGGCGGGCAGTTCATTGCAAATAATCAGGACGTTGAACATCCAACCCATATGAGTTTTTATGTGTCGGGCGTCGCCTCGCCCTGGCGCTCATACTCGGACATCATCGCTCAATTTTTTGAATCGAAGGACAATCCTGAAAAATTGCAGGCGTTTTACAATACCGTGCTGGGCGAGAACTGGCAGGACCGGATAGCGACGGTCGATATATCGGACATCGAAAAGCGGGCCGCGGTGGGGGCTATCGAGCGCGGGCTGCTGCCGAATGAGACGCAGATGTTGACGGCGGGTGTTGACTGGCATGGAGAGCGCAAGGGTTTTTATTTTTCCGTTTGGGCTTGGGGTTACGGAAATCGCGGCTGGCTTGTGGATTATGGCAACGTATTTTCGACCGTCGATCTAATTGCGGCCATTGACGGGCAGGACTGGCACACGGTTGATGGCGTGGTCTTGCGGCCGTTCGTCGGTGTCGATAGTGGTTGGCAGGCGGCAGAGGTCTATGAGTTCACGCGCGCCCTTTATCCACGTTGGCGTCCGACGAAAGGCGAGGATGAAATTATCGGGGCGACAGTCAAAGACTCGAAAGTCGAATTCAGGGATAAGAAGCGAGGCGCGCTTTTGCATAATTTTTCGCTACTTCGGATCAACACGAATTATTATAAAGACCTTTTGGCGACGGAAATAAAGTCGGGTGATGACGATCAGCATTTATATTTTCCGCTGGGAAATAACGATGATTTTTTCAGGCACTTGTCGGCGGAAACCAAGGTCCGGCAAAAGAATGGGAAATATTCTTGGGTTAGAAAATTTCAGGGGATAGACAATCACTACCTAGACGCGGCGATTATCGCGCGCGCCGTGGCCGAACGCTGGGGTTTGCACCGGATGCAGCCGATGGAACGGGTGAGTAGTGTGCGCCAATCCATATCTGGGAGCTATGCGGCGGTCGGGCAGGCATCGGGCAATAAAACATTTTGGAAGATTGGAAGGTAAGGGAAAACATTATGCGAGGAAATTGGAAAACCCATCGAGTGAATCCGCCGGCCGTCCAGCATCACGAGCCGCCGATCCAGGCGCAAGAGCCGCCGATAGAAGGGCGGGTGAAATTCTGGCCGAATGGGATGCCGATGCCGGAAACCTACGGGCGGCGGCGCGTCCCATGCCCGAACTGCCGGCGCGTGTTCATGGACGGCGGCGGGCAGGCCGTGCTTTGTCAATCTACGTCAGGCGGTGTCGCCTATCTGCGCTGCCGGGTATGCGGGTATCATTTCAAAATGGAGGTTGGATGATAAAAATGGAAATCCCTATTGGACATCTTCGTCTTGAAACGGATTTATCGGCCAAGCCTAGGCCAATTGACGGCTGTGTTTTTGTCAAAGAGAAACTCGTTGTCTTGATTACGTTGGAGAATATAAAAGAGATCGCAAAGAGAATAGAGCATCTTGAGCGGCAATGCGGAATGGAGGTCGAGAAATGAAATATGACAAACCGATAATCATGTTGGCGCATGATCCAAATGCTATCCATGCGAATATCGAAAAAATCAAATTCGAGAAAACCAATGATGCACTTTTAATAAAAATTGTCTTCAAGGAACCGATACCGCAAGAAATTTTAAATGTCGTATCTCCCACCCTTGCTTACAAACCAGTTACCCAATAGCCCTATTGAGTATTTAATAGATCCAAAATTATTTTCTTGCAATGTTGAATAGGATGGGTAAATCCTAAACGCGAGAGATACGGGCTACCTGATCAGTTGCCTGCCGATTCAAGCCCTACCGCATGCGGGCGGTGGGGCTTTTTTTTATGCCGACCACGACAATCACCGAAGCTAGTTTTCAGACCGCTTGCGCGGAATGTGCCGACGCGATTATCGCGGGAGCATGGGATACCGCCTGGCAAAAGCTGGGCGTGGCCGAGGCCATCAATACCGGCCTGCTGGCCCGGTTGACCGTGGGGAGCATGGATAAAACCCGCCGCGAAAGCCTTACGGGGCTTGCCGCGCGAATCGTCCAGCTTGAGGGGCGTGGCAACCGCGGCAGTGACAATCGGCGCCTGATCAGCACGCAGATGGGGTTTGGCGGGGGAGGCCAGAGCAATGGCTAACCGCGCCGCCCGATTCATCCGAAAGCTCGCCGATGGCGCGCTCCTGGCTGTCAGTCCGAAACGATACGCAATCCAACAGCACCTGCGCCGGATGGACGGCAATCAAGAATACCGCGAAGCATTTCTACTCGCTATGCGTTTACGCGGCTACCGGGCGGCAAGCAACAAGGGCGGCGGTGCGCCGTGGGGAAATTCGTCGGCCAGTGCCGATGGGGAAATCCTAACCGATCTTCCGGCATTGCGCTCGCGCTCCCGCGAACTCGGACGTGACGATAGCCTGGGTAGTGGGATCGTGCGGACGTTCGTTTCCAACTGGATTGGAACCGGGATGATTCCCCAGGCCCGGACAACTGACCCGGAATTAAATAATCAACTCGAAGATGTTTGGCGCGAGCGGAAAGACGATCTTTATCAGGCCGATGCACTGACTCATGGAGAGGGCCAGCGGACCATAGCAGCCCGCGTGCTGGAAGATGGCGAGGTGCTGGTCAAATCGGTTTACACGCCTGGCGAACCGACATGGTTTGAAATTATCGAAGCTGACCGGCTGGCAACACCTGCCGAGAAATCGGCCAATCACAATATCCGTCATGGCGTGGAGCGCGACGGTTACGGACGCCCGGTTGCCTATTACATCGCCAAGGCGCATCCCGGCGACGTATTCCCGACGCCTGGCACGTTCAATCAATTTATCCGCGTTCCCAAGGCATACGTGCAGCATTTGAAACTGGCCGGCCGGCCGGGCCAGACGCGCGGCGTGCCTTACTGTCATGCGATTTTGCAAGACCTTCGCGATCTGGATTTGCTCCTGCTCGCTTCGCTCAAGCGCGTGCAAATCGCCGCATGCCTCGCCGTATTCATCGAATCCACGTCCGAGACCGTCGAGTTCATGCCGACGACGGCCGAGAAATACGGCTATCGTCTGGATCAAAATATCGAGCCGGGCATGATGTTCAAAACCTACCCGGATGAAAAAGTCACTACTCTCATTCCTAATTTTCCCAGCCCGGAATTGGGTCCGTTTGTAATCATGCTCGCCCGTCGAATTGGCGCGGCGCTTGGGG